>ENA-UALF01000006-UALF01000006.1-human-gut-metagenome-genome-assembly--contig:-NODE-6-length-121797-cov-23.679905_pt1 | contig 121797 bp, 91 predicted proteins | sample MGYA00243698_ERZ654464 | MGnify/ENA primary metagenome ERZ654464 (study PRJEB26926, sample SAMN06164595) | human gut metagenome | biome: ENVO:00009003; feature: ENVO:2100002; material: ENVO:00002003...
GGCGGGTTGCTCCTCAGCAGAGCCCGTTTCCTCTTCGGCTTCCGACGGTAAAGTTACAAAAAATCCGCGACTGGCATTGCATTGCCGACGAATCTTGCTAACTTTGCATCCTGAGGACGATCTGAGAGCTTCGGCACCATTCTGCGAGAAGTGTAAAGAAAAACAGTTCACAGAAACCAATCTGTAAACCGAATCAGTCAACCGACAAAAACTCGTAAAGAGAAATAGAGAACCGTCTCAGACGGTGTAAACCACATTAGTTAATCGCCCTCAAATCTGTCAACACTTTTCAGGGATAGTCAAAAGCCATAGCTTTGTAACTTTTAGCAGTAGGAATTTTGTGGTGCAATAGTTATTCGTTAACTTTGCATTGTCAAATATTGTGACAAGGCACATGATTTGACAATAACATGATAATACAAAGACCTCATTACCTTAATCAGCTGATTGCTTTACGCCATAACGGTTTGATTAAGATTGTTACAGGCATTCGCCGTTGTGGCAAATCATTCCTCCTTTCCACCCTGTATGCCGGGTGGCTTAAGGAGCAGGGCGTATCCGATGACCACATTATTGATATTAATCTTGAAGACCGGCGAAACAAGAGTCTGCGAGATCCGGACAATTTGCTTGCATTCATCGATTCAAAAATTAAAGACGATGATATGCACTACATAATGATTGATGAGATTCAGCTTGTTCCCGAATTTGAAGACGTGCTGAACAGCTATCTCAATATGCCTAATGCCGATGTATATGTCACTGGAAGTAACGCCCGTTTCCTGTCAAGTAACGTGCGGACCGAATTTGCCGGACGAGGCGATGAAATAAAACTCCATCCGCTTAGTTTCAGTGAGTTCAGTTCAACGAGGGACGGTGATAAGACTTTAAATCTGCGTGAATATATGATTTTTGGCGGTATGCCACAGGTAGTGCTTAGAAATACTGAAATAGAAAAGTCTGAAGTCTTGAAAGCCTTGTTTCAGCGCACGTATATCCGCGATATCGTGGAGCGCTACAACATAAAGAATACCGATGTGCTGGATGAATTGTTGAACATTGTGGCATCGTCAACAGGTGGCCTTACCAATCCTACAAAATTATGTAATACGTTTGAGAGTGTCAGACATGAAAAGGTAAACCGCATGACCATTACCTCATATCTGAACTACCTGTGCGAGTCGTTTCTGATTGAGAAATCAAACCAATATGACATTAAGGGGAAAAGATATATTGACAGTCCGTATAAATACTATTTCAGTGATTGCGGACTTCGAAATGCCAGATTGAATTTCAGGCAGATAGAATTTACACATCTTCTTGAAAACGTTATCTATAACGAGCTGCTTATCCGGGGATTCAATGTCGATGTCGGCGTCGTGTCCAAGCAAATGAGAACTGATGACGGGAATCGAATCCGTAGAAACTATGAAGTGGATTTTGTCTGCAATCAGGGCAGCCGGCGCTATTACATCCAGTCGGCATACAAAATGATTGATGAAGATAAAGTCAGCCAAGAGAAAGCTTCATTAAAAAACATAGATGATTCATTCAAGAAAATAATTATCCTTGGAGAATCAACTCCCGTAATACGCGATGAATATGGAATAACAATCATAAGTATATATGATTTCCTTCTTAATGAAAATTCGCTCGACTGGTAATCCGGCAACGCGCTACTATTGTTATAATCGGGATTAAGGAGGGGTTTGGGGCTTGTGGAAGACCGGTGGATTTAAAAAGTGATGGAGGAGATTGGGGCGCTCGATTTCAGGGCGAGGAAGGTGAGGACGGTGGATTCGGGACGGTCGGGGACGTCGGGGACGGGAGCGGAGATGGTGATGTCAGCCAGGATGTCGTGACGGGTGACGCGGTTTTGAGATACAGATAAGACAGGAAAACCCCAGTCGTTGGGGTAGGGCCGCGCGGCGGCATGGGCGCGTAGCAATGCGGTCATGTCCGGCCAATTGTCAAGCATTACAACTCTGAAACGGCCCTCTGTAAGCTCAGTGCCGGTGTTAGCGCAGCGTTCCCGGATAAGTTCTGTATTTCAGCTATTTAAACCATTCCAAAACACAAGCGAAACTTGAATCACTTTATCAATGTCATCGTGTGTCTGGAGGCCTTAGCTATAGTTGAAGCTGTCGTAAATGAAAGAACCATGCGTATTCGCAAAATTTTTCTACATATTTTGTTTGAATGTCGGAAAATTATTTGTAGTTTTGCAGTCGCAGACCGCAGCGCAGAGGCCCCGGTCGGGGATGAAGTGCGGCGGGAGCGCGAAGTCGTTCGGAAATTTAACAGTTTCAGAGGCTTCGGGACATAATATTGAATAGCGTTTATCCGCGCTGATTCTTGACAAGCAGAAATTTCTCGCAAAGATTTCATATTCATGTCAAGGGTTGGGCAACGGTAGATGCCTGCGGTGATGTAATGTACGCGTTCGGAACCATATCCGTGAGGATATGTCCGGATGCTTAGATTGCATATACTGGCGTAGGGCTTCTGCGTTGGATTTTTGCCTGAGATGTTACTCGCTTGATAATAAAGGAGTACAAGTAATTATGGCGAGAATGAGAACCAAGAAAGAACCAATTAAAATAACAAAATCAAAAAAGAGGGCGGCTGTCCTCTTTTTTGTTACTCCGTGGGGTTGGGATTTTGTTACCGGGTAACAATTTCCCTACTCGGTGATTGGGTAGAAAACGCCTTTGAGTAACTGCGACATTCCATGTTCGGTGAAGGTCGCGGTTATTTTTTCGCAGACGTATTTCTTGCCGTGTATGATGAAAACGCTCCTTACGTTTGGTATGGAATCGGCAAGGAACTTAAAGGTTGTTTTCTTGCCTGTGTCGATATGGTGGACTATGCGGCGGCTTTTAAGCTGCCGGTTGTTGAGGCGCATATTGAAATGGAGATACTGAAAGTTGCTCCAGTCTTCCATAATTTCAATATCCTCCACTTGCGGATAAGGCAGTTTGCCGCGAGTGTTCTGCGCGCCGTCCCAAAAGCCGACATAGATACGGTCGTAGTATTCGGCTTTCTTCTCTTTCTCCCCTGCTTCAAGGCTCTGTATGGTGTGGGTCTGCATAAACGGATAAGTGCTTTCGTCCTCCCCGGTGCCGTTGTCCTCGTCGTAGCCGGAGAAAGAGAGGAACAGGCAACGTCCGTACTTTTCTTCGGTGTAGTCTATCCGCGCCGGAACAAATTCGATTTCGATCTGGTCGGCGTCTTCGCTTTCGTCCACAATGCGGCCGCCGAAAAGATTCACGGGCTGCAACACACATTTATATGTGAACCGTAATCTGTGCCTGTCAATGTATGGGGTACGGCTGACGGCGCGGATAACAAAGTATGCGTCGGCGTCTTTGGCATACAGCAAGCGGTCTATCTGACTGCTTCGATGATGCTGCCCGTCCCAAGTTCGCCAGCCTTTGTTAGCGGCCAAAAGTTCGCGCATGGTATCATATACAACGGCGCGGTCTTTCCATGCCTTTATAAACCAGTCGCACGAGTAATATTTCCATACGGCATTATCGCACTCCTTATAGACGAGGTTTTTAGCCTCGGCATATTCGCACCGGGCATCTTCAACCGATACTTCGGTGGAGTGTTCGGAAAGCACGTCGCGCAGTTCGACGGCACCCGACGCGGCCATCAGGTCGTGCGTGAAAGCGAAAGCCACGGTACGGGCGCGGTGGTTTATCTCAAACTCCGCGCCTAAAAAGATTTCCAGTTTCTCGAAAAACTCCGCGACAGTCCAGTGCGGCAAAGCACGGGCATACTGCGGCGTGTACCATGCTGCCGGAAGGCAGTTGCAGACAAGCAACCAGCGGTGTTCTTCAGATTGCTCCCATTGCGACAGGTCTACGGCATAGCCTACGGCCTCGCAAATCTTACGCACGATGAATAAGAGGTAAGGCTGCCACGACAGCCCCCATGTGTCGGAGTGCCAGGAGTAATGCCCCCTGTTCTGTGTGGCATCGTCCACGGTGTATTCGGCAAGGTTCTGAATATTGCCCGAATAATCGTTTACCCACGGCAGGGCCACGGCATCGGGATAATAAGAGGGCTGCCAAGCCTTTACCGGGTCGGGCTTTCCCGAAGGCCATTGGCCGAGGTCGAGTTCATTTATATAGATGTCGTCGAAAGTCTGCGAGAAGTTCTGCTCGCTGCGGCCTTCAAGGAACTGGCATTTTACTTCGGAAGCGTTGATTTCGTTGACAGTGATAGAGCCGAATTTGAAAAACTTGCCGTGCCGTATTTCGCACTCGAAAATTACCTTACGGGCGATAACGTCCGCACGGTTGATGTTGCCGAAAATGGCGGTATTCTCCGGGCAGTCTTTCAGCGGAAAGGTTATGCTCAAAGTATAGCCGTCCGAACCGCTGAACATTCGGTTTTCGGCCACATATTCAAAAGATGTGCCGGATTTGAGGACTGCATCATGGCCGTTGATTTTGATTTCCATAGTTCGGTCTTTTTTACAAAAGTACGAGCTATGAAATGACTTCTAAAAGACGATAATTTAATCACATAGCATTAAATAATAATCATCACTCCAATCTTTTTCGGCAGAATAGTAAATCATATTTTCTTCCGCGTTCAATGCGAAAAAAAGATAGAAATCGCCACACCCATCCTCCAGATACCAAAAATCAGTTCCTTTGTATGTTGTATATTCGGTATCACAATAATTAAATCCCATTTGGGAATTTAGCCCGATTTGGGATAAATGAGAAGGAAGTGTATCGTTTTCTGCCACATATCGCTCAATACGCTGTATTATTTCATTACCATATGTGATTTTGCGCTGAATAGCGCGTTGCTCCGTCCAACGAAAAAGCGCAAACGAAGCCATTATGACAATGATTATTGAGATTAGGGCGATTATAAATTTTTTCATATGGTATTTATGGTTTGCAATATGCAAAATTACGAATAATCTATTAAATCAGTATTTTGATTTGGGAGATTTATTGCGCATCAGGCGGTCGTATTCGTCCTGTGCGCGCTGTATGCCGTGGTCGCCTGTAACGGTGTTGACGGTAACGAAAGGCTCGTTGAGCCGTTCATCGAGGCGGTCGAGCGTCGCATACAGCCGTTCATCAGCCGCAGGTGCGGCTTGCGGCGGCGCGTTGACATTGACAACGGGCACGGTCTGGGGTTGCGCGGCAAGCACCATAGGGGCTGTTATTGAGCGCGACACGTCGGCTGCGGTCAGCGATCCGACAGTGTTTGTGCGCTGTGCATAGTCGAGGGCTTCGATGAGCGGCCTTGTCTGCGGCGATTTCACGAGTTTCTGCGAGGCTACCCATTCTCCGGCATGAACCACACCGGCCACTTGGTCGGGCTTGCCCTCCGGGGTAAAGCCGCCGGATTTGTAGCCCTGCGCCTCCGATGCCTGTTGCTGCTTCTTGATGGTGGCTATCTGTATGGCACCTGCGGCAACGGCCATCGCCGCCGCTATCGGCGCAAGGATATAGCCGATAACTGGCACGGCGGCAGCGGAGCCATAGGCGTTCAGGGCATTTGTGGCTGTCTGCGCCACTGCCTGAATAACCTGCATCACGAACATTTTGCGGTTGGCTTCCTTCTTGATTTTGGCAATTTCCTTTTCTTTCTGCTTCTCGGCTTTCTTGACGCGATAGGAATTGCCCTCTGCAAGCTCTATTTCGCGGTCGTACTTTTTTTCGGCCTTTGCCACTTCGAGGTCGGAGGAAGCTCTGACAAACTCGGAATACTGCTGCATACCGGCAGTCATCACGGCAAAGACCGATTGGGCGAGCGCGGCAAGGCGTGTCGCCCAGTTGCCTCCGTCTTCCTCGGTGCTGTCAAAAAAGTTCTTCCATGCCTCGTAGATGTCGAGAAGCTGATTGGTATGTTCGGAGCCTAACCGCCTCACGCCCTCGATTGCCTTTTTCTCGTAAGCACGGTTGATGCGGTCTTTGGCGGCCTCGGCCTGTTCGTGGGTAATCACCCCCTGTGCTTCGAGCGAAGCCACAATGTCGAGTTCACGCTTCTTCGCAAGGGCTGTCCGCGCCGCCGATCCCTGCGCTGGCTTGGCGGAGTCGGGCATATACTCGTCGGCATATTTCCTTTTCAGGTCGCTTTGCGCCCGGAGATAGTCTTCGTAAGAGATAAGCCCTGCCGCATAAGCCTCGTCGAGCAACTGCGTTTCGAGTTCGAGGCGTTTCCCTGCCTCCTGATATTCGTACTGTTTGCGCCACTCGGCCACACGCTGCGCCAGAAGTTTCTGACGGCGCAGCCTCTCGGCGTCCTCGGCCTGTTCAATCTGCACGACATAGTTGTGGTATTCCTCGCTGTCTTTGGTATAGGCGTCGCGCATTTCCTTAAGGTACTTAACCTTAATCTCGAAAAGGCGTTGCTGCAATGCCTCCTCGTTCCCATAGAGGGCATTGCCGGGAGTGGCGGCGTCCATCTGCGCCTGTACCTCCTCGGCTGTCTTCTTGCGGTGGCTTTCCTCCACCGACATGGCGGCGTTCTTTTTCAGCCACTCGGCCTGAATCTCCGCTTTCTTTTTCAGCAGTTCCTGATAGTCCTCGTCCTCCTGAAGATTGTAGTCCTCGAAGATACGGAGGCGGTCGTCGTAGTATTTGATTTCGAGGTTGTGCTTGTCGAGAAGGAACTGCGTCCACGATTTCAGCCCCGCCGAATAATCGCTGACATTCTGCGCGGCATCGGCCTCCCATTCGCCTTTCGCATCGTTGAGTTTGTCCTTGAACTCCTTTCGCGCCTTTATTGCCGCGCGCCGTTCCTCGGCCTCGCGCGCCTTGCGGTCTTTTTCCGATTCATAGGGAGTAAAATCATCGAGAGTAAAGTCCGGGTTGCCCGCCGCAGGGTCGTTGGAAGGTGTTTCAAGCACCGACAGCCGGGCACGGGCTTCATCGAGAAATTCGCTCACCTCGTTTGCGGCGATACGCCTCGTTGTAGGGTTCGGCTCGTTGATGCCTATGATTATGGTGCCTCCCTCTCCACGCTCGGCGTGGCCCTCGAAGTCGGTTATGAGCCTGCGAAGTTCCGTGGCCGAATATCCGGCAAGAGGGTTGGTTTCACGCTCAATCTGATTTATTTCCCCCATCGCGGTTGTATATTCGCCGTGGGTGCCTATCATATCGTTAACGACATTGACGGGGTGCGCCGTCCAGCTCCACTTGTCCTGTAAGCTGCCTTTGATTCCCTGCAACTCACCGACAATATCCTGACCGATAGTGCCGGTGGTCTGCAAGTCAATGACGACGCGGTTAGTTATGCGCACGGCGTCCTTGTAAGACTTGCCGTAGGCGACAAGCTGCTCCTGCAACTTCTTCGCAAGGCCGCTGAAAGCATCGTCGAAAGTTTCCTGTGCGGCGTCTTTCGCGCCCTGTATGGCGCGTTCCTTAGCGGCGATGCGCGCCGCAGCCGCAAGCCTTTTGTAAGCGGCTGTAAGGTCTGTAATCTCGTTGCGCTCGTTGATTAGGCCACGCAGATACTTCCCATACTGGGATATGATAGTGTCCTTGACCTCCTTGTATTCTTTGGTTCCTCGCTTACAGGCTTCGAGTTTGCCGAAAAGTTCGTCAAGCTGCCGCTGTTCCTTTGATAGTTCCTTTGAGAAATTGGCGGCGGTGTTGACAGCCTCGCGGAGCTTCTTCGTATATTCGGAAGTGCGGTCGCACAAAGCCTTTACAACGAGCACAAGAGCCGTAACCGCCGCGAGAATGAGGCCGAAAGGATTGGCCGACATAGCGGCGGTAAGGAGCCGGAAGGCGTGGGTGGCCGCGCCTATGCCCTGCGTAAAGGCTATCACTGCTATGCGCCCCAAAACGACAGCTATACGCCATGCGTTGTGAAGCGCGGTCGCGGCCTTGACAACGATATTATATGCTGCATGGGCTGCCTTCACCAGTCCGAGCCACGAATAATAGGCGGCAAAAACTGTGATGATACCAAGTATGGCCGTGCGGTACTTTATGATGAAAGTAACGATTTGGTTCAGCACACGGAGGAACACGGAAGAAGAAGTGTATATGTGCCGCATGACCGGGTACAGCTTCTCGCCGAGTTCCACGGCAAGCTCCGTAACCCTTTTACGGGCCTTGTCGATTGCCGCCTGTGCCGTATTGTTGAAAATGGCGTATTCGTTAGAGGCCGAGGTGCCATCGCGGAAAGCCTGATTAGCCTCGCCCAACTGCCATTTGAGGAAGTCGAGGTGTGAAGAAAGGTTTGACAGCACCGAGGACACGCGGGCACCGTCGAGGCCGAGATCCTGGAACAGCGGCGAGAGTACGGCAAGAGCCTGGTCTTCGCCCAGTCTGCCGAGAGCTTCGAGGAACATCATCACGCCCTCCGTGGTAGACCTGTTGAGGGTTTCGATGAAAGTATTGGTTTCCAGCCCTACCTTTTTAGCCATTTCTCCCGGCTTCTTGAAAAGCTCCATAATGGTGCGCTGCAATGCCGTGGCCGACATTTCCACCTTTTGACCGTGCGCGTCGAGGGTGGCGGCAAATGCCATGATTTCGGGTATGGTCATTTTCGCCGTCGAGCCTATGCCGGCCATACGCTGCGCAAACTCCACGATAAAAGGCTTGGCCGCGGTGCAGTTCTGCGAAAGGTGGTTGACGGTCGAGCCTACTTTCAGCATCGCGTCGCGCACACCGTACATCTGCTCCATGCCGAAGATGTTAGACAGCTTGGCGATGGTCTGCGTGGCACCTTCGCCGAGGTCAACGAGCGCGACATTTATAATAGATGCGGCTTCGACATACTCCTTGACGGACTGCACCGTATTGTAGCCGAGGCGTCCGCCCTCCTGTGCGAGAAGATTAAGCTGCTCACGCGCCAGTCGTGTATCCATGCCTTTGAAAAGCTCGTTGAGTTCGAGCACTTCGGCGGCGGTCATACGGGTGTATTTCTGCGTGTTGGCAAGCGTTTCCTCCATTTCGGCGTAAGTGTTGACGGCTTTACGTCCGGCCATCACCAGCCCCGTAATAGCGGCCACTACTCCCATTATGGCCGTCTGGCAGTTGTTCAGCCAGTTGTTGAACCTCTGCCACCGTGTCTGCCCGACAGCCATCTGCACGTTGACCTTAGCGATTTCAGCTTTAAGCAGTTTGATTTTGGCAATCTGCATATCCCACGCTGCAGTACCGCGCTGTATGCCGTTAAGCTGTGATTGCAGGGTGCGCAAAGCCTTGTTAAGCTCCCTGGGTGTCGCCCTGTCCATTCGGGCAAGCACCTGTTCGGCGGTCTTGGCCGAGGACTGCAATTTCTGAATAAGGCCGTTGGTCTGTTTCAGTTCCTTTTGCAGTTTCGACATCGTGGCCTTATCTCCGGCGGTCGCGGCTTTCGCCAGTTTCTTCTCCAGTTTCGCGGCCTCGGATTGCAAGCGTTTCAGCATTTGCTGGGCCTGCTTGCCGTTGACAGATAGTGTTACAGTTGCGGAAGTATTGTAATTAGCCATAATTCAATAGTTTATTGCGCAAATGTAACCGCAGCCTTTCTACCCCTAAAAGACGGATTTTAGGGGCGTCGCGCGCAAATTGTGGGCGGTGCAGCCGGTGGGTCCCGCAGTTTGCGCGCATAAAGCACCTCGCCGCCGCGATGTTTCGGGTATGAAATCGGGTCCCGGAATATCGCGGCGGCAAAGAGGTGTAACACAACGTTTTAACCGTACCGTCTCGGCGGTTCTACAAAAGCCCACGGATTTTTAGGAGGTTAAAAACGTTGCAAGCCTGAAAAACAGCGTTTTATCAGGCGAAAAGGGGGTTCGGGGGAATATTTTCCACCGAGGGTGCTTCGCACTATCCCCCCACGGCCTGTCGCTTTTTTCGGGTTGTTTCGGGATTTTCGGGCGGAATATGTAACCGCACCCACCGCCGCGCCCTGCGTAGGCGAAAGCGCGGTGATGTCGTTGACGCGATAATCAAAACGGGCGCAGGTCGTTTTGAGGTCGCGGCAAATTCCTATCCTTACATCAGCCGACGGGCGGTGATGCCCCGATGATGAAGCCGGGTTGTGGATTGGCATAAAAATCAGGGTGGAACGTAGCACGGGAGGCACGGCATACACCGTGAGCGCAGGGAGCGGTGTTGCCGTGGTATGAGTTGCCGTGCCACATTCCTTGTTTATCGCGGCCAATCCACTCTCGGCGAAATCATTTGCAAATCGGGGAAGCACGTCGGGGTGATGTGTCGGCAAACGCGGTGTGTGTCGGCGTGGCGCGCAGCGGAGGTGGCCGGGGCAACAGGGCAATGATGACAGGCGGAGCAATGCAGCCCAACCGAAAAGCTCGGCCATAAGAGCCTCTGTGAAACAGTGGGTTGTTGGGCGATTAAAGGTTTTCGATTGATGCGTAATGGCCGCTCGGCCTTTCATCAGCGACCGCCACGGCAGCCGGAGCGTAGCTGTGCGCCGACGCGCCGCGTTTGGGGCGTGGGGCGGGGCTTGTGTCGGTATGCCGTTATGTCGATGTGTCGTGCCGATGCCGCAGGGCGTGTGTCGTGGGCGCGCGCCCCCGGCAGACGGTCTGCCGTAATGCAGCGGTGGTGCGGGGCGGCTTTGCAATGCAGTGAGAGGCACCCCCGACCGCAGGGAGTTGGCTCTAATGACCGCAGGGCGTTTGTGCCATTGGGGTGCCTCCACGTCCGCACTGCCAAGCGATGCCCGGCAACGCGGCGGAGTGGAGTCAGAACGGCGAAAGGGGGCTGTCGGCCACGGTGCGCCCGGAGGTGTCGGCAAGCCAAGTCGTTGTGTCGGCATACCGTTATGTCGGCGTGTCGTGGCGGTTGTCCGCGAGGGTGGCCGATGTTCCTCTGCCGGGCGTTGTGCGGTGGCGGATCAGGGCGTGGGCGCGAGGGTGTGAGCGGAGGTGGCGCGGCGACAGTGAGCGCGGAACTCGGAGCCGCTGCCAAGTGAGCCGCCACGCGCCGGAGCGATTAAGTCAAAGCGGCCTGTGCCTGTAAGCCGCCGCCTCACAACGCTATGGGTGGGATTGGGGATAATGCAAACGGCTACCCTCACGGGCAACTGTCTGAAATACACATATGACATATCAGAGAATACGAAAAAATTGCTAAATTTGCATCATACAATCATACAGTATTAGTTTATGTATAAAGCAATCGCAATAGCCGCAGGTATTATGATGTTAGTCACATCTGTTGTTGCACAAGAAACAACATCAAGGTTTGAACATCACGCAAATCTTGTCGGCAACACGTTAAATTGTTCGGCAGTTGAAGTGTTGGGTTATAACGATTATAATGGCTGTAAAATATCAGATACTTATAATATCATTGATAGCTGTTATATGGAGATAGGCGATGCGAAAGTTGTCAATATATATCACCTCGCTATCTTATCGCCAGACTATAACAATGGGAAGAAATGGGATTTATACAGCGATAGGGTGTTGTTGATGAAAAAAGGAGAAGACACTTTTATTTATGATAATGTAATTTCAAATGAGCCGATAATAGACGACGGGATTATTGTTCCTTGCGAAAGATTCTTTATCCCATCTGAAGATGAAAATGATGGAACATTTAACCAACCTTGCGATTTCGAGCTTGCCTATGTTAGAGGTCAAGGTTATAAGGTCGGGTGGAATATTGCTATACAGATTAGAGAGGATAAACTGTATATTGTAGGACTTTGTGTTTGGGAGCATAATTCTGATTTAACGTATACCAAGCGTATTGCTTATGAATACGAAACGGGTAAATTCCCGTTGGATAGGTTTGAGCGGTCGATGATAGACCAAGTGAGAAATGATGAAAATCCGATGCAAGAATAAACGAGCCGCCCGACTTTCGCAAGCCGGGCGGTTCTGTCAATCACAATCTGCTTATGAAAAAACTTATATCTCGGTGTGGCGTTTGCGGCGGCGGAGGTAGAGGGCGATGCCCGACACAATCAGAATGAGGGCGGCGAGGGTGAGTATTATCCGGGTGGTGTCGGGCGGCTCGGCTACGGAGGTGGTGGCTGTGTGTTCGGCTCTCGATGTGGCGGAGGCGTGGCGGTAGGCCACGGTGTCAAGTCGGTTATATCCGGCTATGGCGTTGCGTGTCTGTCTGCGGCGGTCGGCAATCTTACCGCCGACGGCGCGGATTCTGACGGTTTCTTCGGGCGACGCTGCCGATAGTGCTGCGTCGGCGGCGTGTCGCTCTATTGTTATATCCAGCGTGTCGAAGTCGAAGCTGATGCGGCGCATGGCGGTGTCGATGCGGAGGAAGTAGCCGGAGGCGAGGGAGGCGGCCACGCTGTCGGTGTCGGCGGTGTTGTTGGCGACAATATCCTTTTTCGATTTGCAGCCGCAAAGCGCGGTGAAAATCAGTATGTATGCGGCAAATGTCGAGAACCGAGAGTTGAGGGTCGAGATGGCTTTCATAGGTCGGATATGTCTTTATATTGCCAAAGGTTTGCTTGATAGCTTGCACCAGCGATCGCAGAGCTTTGCCCTGCGGCCGCTGACGTACAAGCGCAAACTTTGGCGATATTCATATTTATAAATCTGAATATTCGGCGGTTGCGTCGAAGGAGGGGCACGCTTTGGGGGCAAAATCACGGTGTCCGTATATCCGTGCACCGGGGTATCGCTCTTTCAGTTTCTTCAGGAGTTGGCGCAGGGCTGTTTTCTGTATTGGTGTGCGCGTGTCTTTTGGTTCGGGCTGTCCGTCGGGTAACCGCCTGTGGGCGTCGCAGCCGCCAACATAGCACACGCCTATGGAGTGGGCGTTGTGGCCGGAGCAATGTGCGCCGACCTGTTCGACGGGGCGGCCATTATGTACGGAGCCGTCGAGATATACGATGTAGTGATAGCCTATGTCGCGCCAGCCGTTGCCTTTTGGTTTCGGCGCGGTGTGCCACTGTCGGATTTGCTGCACGGTGAAGGGCTTTCCCTCCGGGGTGGCCGTGCAATGCACGATGATTTCGGTTATGCTTCGCATAAGGTTATGAGGGTTATAAGGTTATGAGGTTATGGGGTTATGTCTTCGTCGCGGTCTTTTGGCCGTGCGTATTTGTAATGATAGTCGATGCCGAACAGTGCCCCGGCGAAGGTGAGGATTTCGCCGAAGGCTATCAGCACGGAGTTGTGTATCTCGCCCGGCGGCGGCAGAATAAACCCTGCCACGAGCAGCCCGCAGCCGAGGGCGATAAGGGCAATGGCGGCGAGTAGCTGTATGGTGGGCTTGTGTTTGCGGAGGTTCATAATTTGTGGCGTAATTATTTGTGTATGTGGTGAATTATGATTATCTTTGCGTCTGTAAGTGAAACCATACTAAAAATGACCCGGACACCTCTTAACAATGTAAAGCCGCGCTAAAGATGAACTGGATACCTCTGCGTATGGCGGATAGCATTTCCCATAAGGGCTAACACGCCGGAGTTCCATAGATAGCATTTCCGGGTGGTCTTGTACCACAAGGGCTATCTCGGCTCGTATAAAAGATAGCATACCCTTGCGGCTCGCCCGTGAGGGCTTTCTTTTTTGCGGCTTTGCCGCAGTGGAGGGTTCATTGTTCATTGTTCATAGAGAGGTGGGGGCGGTGTGATTCAATGAACTATGAACTTTCTACTATGAACTTGCGAAGCAGTCAGGTCGAGAAAGTCCATCGCTGTGTTCCGGGGTCGTATATGATGGTGAATGTGGCGAGTGTGCTTGTAAGGTTTGCCGGAGTTATGGCGGCGGTGCCGGGATATATAGGCTTGGCAAATCCGATTCCGAAGGTAAGGCGTATCATGCGCTGTTTCTTCGGGTTCTTCGGATCGGAGAGCGACACGGAGCTACGACCGAGGCCGAAGCGGATATTGCCGTTGGTGTCGGTGTGTCGTGATACGAGTGTCGCGGCGTCGGCAGACCAGCCGAGGGCTTTTGTGCATATACGGCTGTGGGGATTGGTGGAAAACTCCACTTGGGTGCCGTTGAGCCTGACGGAGTATATCGAGCCGAAAAGCCCCCAGCCTTTCTTTACGGGGCAGTAGGACTTGGCGGCGCGTTGCTCGGCGGTAGCGAATTTGTTCTTGAAGGGGTTGCGTTTCCTGACGCGCCGAAAGAGGTACGGTACATATCCGGCGGCGGTGAGGTTCTGCGCACCGAGCAGCCGCAGGGTGCCGTTGACAACCTGACAGGAGATCTGCGAGGATTTATAGAGGTTGTCGGCGGTGCCGACGCCGAGCAATGAGTTAATGGTCTGTATCTGTTTCTTGATGTCGGCCACGTCGCGCCGGGCGGCGTTGAGGTCTGTAACCTGTTGCGCGCGCATGGCACCGGCTCGCTCGGTGGTGGCCTGTTGTATCTGAATCGGCGTTAGGTCGGCCTGTGCGCCGGTGTATAGGTTGACGCTCCGGGCGGCGAGGTAAACGTGGTTGCGGTCGGCGTTGCCCTGCGAAAGCGCGGTGAGCGCGGGCGCGGCGGTTTTCAGGGCCTCGTGCCACTTGTTGATTATGTCGAGGTTTGCCTGTGTGCCGGCGGTGGCGAGTATGTCGACGATTTTCTGGAGAATAGAGCCGACGGTTTCGGGCGAAATTGAGTTTGCCGCCGTGGTGTTGCGGAACTGGGTAATAAGGTCGGTAAGGGTGCCGGTGTCTATCATTTTTGCGGTCTGTTAAGTATGCCGTAAAAATATGGAGGCGGTGCCTCCGGGGAAAAGACACAAAACGAGCGCGACAATATGCCGCGCTCGAAAAAAGGAATTATTAACTCTGTTCGATGAGGAAGCTGACGATTGTCCTCACATCACCTATGAGGTAGAGCCACTATCCTACATCACCGGGATTGACACACGTCAACCAATAGGCTGAAAAGCCCGCGTCCGCACAGGCTGTAATAAGCCCTCCATACTACTGCCAAAATTGCAGACATTTCGTTGTTAAACACTTGACGGCATTGGCCGTCTACCAAAACGAATTAAAAATTTTCTGTTTCATAAAGTTATGAAATTTAATATATAAAATAATATCACACTATCCCTCTTTGGATAGTCAAATACAGAATAAGCAAAATCTATGCCAGTGAAATAGTTACTTGATTAGCGATTGGCGGAATGAGCGGTCGTTGAGGGCGTCGGCAACTATGCCGGTGAAGTCGCGGCCGAGGTTGTCGGCAAAGAACTCTTTCAGATTCATTACGGAGGCGTAGTATTTGGTTGAGAACCATTTGCGGCGTTGGCGGATTTTATCTCTGCTAATATCGCCAGGGTTTCCTCGCGGAACCTCGCGGCCTGTGCCGTAGTCCTGGAATATGCCGTAGGTGTTGAAGCGTTGCGAGAGGGTTACGGCGGTTACTTTGCCGTCGGCGGTCATGCCGACAGCAAGCGTGGAACGGTACAGCGCGCCGGTGTCGATAACTTTCAGCAGGGCTATGCGCTCGCGCCATATCTTTATCATCGTGGAGTTGAAGGCCGTAACATATCGGCGGCGTTCTTCTTCGGGGGTTAAGGCAGCCATAGGTCGGGATTGTATCGTAAATCGGTGAAGGTGTCTATCGCTATCTGAAAGTAGGCGCAGGCTGCGCCGGAGAAGAAGTATCGCTCTATCTCGGTAAAGGATATCTGCGGGTCGAGGTATATGCGGTTTTCCTCCAGTCGGGTTTTCTCCTGAAGAAGCACCGACATATATTGCCGGAAAAGTTCGCGGAGGGTGTCGAAGCACCCCTGCCGCGCGTCCATATCGTCGAGGGCGTGGCGCATGGCGAGGAACACGGTCTTAATGCGGCGTGTCCGTGGGGTGTTGTTCATATCCATAAAGCCCTCGGAGGTGTCGCTGACGGCCACGACAGCCGGTGCGGATTGGAGGTTGTGCAAGGCTTCCTCGAAACCCTCCAGTCCGCTGACACGGCATAAAACGAAGTTTTCGCGCCGAGCGAGGCGGTTGCGGTCGGTCAAACGCCCGAAGAAGGCGGTGGCGTTCCATGAGAAGGTCGAGAGTTCAGGGTCGGGTGTGGAGGTGTTCATTTCTTCGGGAATTTGGCGTTAAACTCTTTGTATTCTTTTGCTTGCGCGTCCAGTTCGGTGAGGGCGCGGTGGGTGTCGAGGGCGAGGATTTCGCGCTCTTTGGTAATATCTCCTTTGGTGAGTGCGCGTATCATGGCGTTTACGGCCTGTTGGATTTGTGCGCCGGAGGGCAGACGGCTGCCTCCAAGCAGGTTGTCGGGCTGCGAGGCGGTCTGAAAGAAGTGGGGATAGAGCCGTGCTAAAAGGTCTTTTACGGAGGCAAACCAGTAGAATACGCTCACTCTGTGAGCAGGTGAAAGGTTATGGGGTGAGAGGTTATGGTTATAGAGTATGCTTGCGAGTTGGTCGAGCAGATCATCACGCCGGGTTGCGAGATAACCTTGATAGAGGTTGTCGCAGATGATGAATTTCTCAAACGCCACTTCGGAGAAGTCGGGGGCAAACGGGCGGTAACGCCTGATGCGCGAGATACAGACCGGCTGCGGCGGTATGGAGTCGAGCCAGTCGAGTGCCGAGAGGCATTCGGCGATTTGGAGGGCGGAGAGGCGGAAAGTGCGGTTGCCGAGGCGACAGATAAAGTCGGAGTTGTGGCGGTGTCTGACCGACAGCCCCGCCCACCGGCACAGGCAGAGTGTCTTAATCTCGTCGGAGGTATAATTACGGGCTATAAGCTCGAAAGCGTAACGGAGTTGCGCGTCGGAAAGCTCGTGCCAGCCCATCGGCACGGCGAGGTCGATATGTATTAGGTCGCAGTTCATAACAGCACAAAGATAAAATGCGTTAGTAGCAAGCTAAAAGACAGGTAATTTTCGTAATTTTGCAATATGAAAAAAGTCTATAAATCAAAAGTCGCAAAATGGTATCAATGTACTTGCGTAGCGATGGCTCTCGCATTAGTGGGTTCAATATATCTAAGCTATAAATCAACTTGGATCCTTCTTATAGACGTAATTTTTGTAGGTATAGGCCTATGGCTTATGCTTGATATTCTGTTCCATACAGATTATAGTATAAATGGAGATAAACTTCATATCCGATGTGGCTTTTTATACCGTATGGATTTGCCGATTGGCAAAATAACAGAAATCACACATAAATCAACAATCCTTTCATCGCCAGCCTTATCCGCAAAGCGAATAGGTTTGAGATATGGCAGAAAGAATTGGGTATATATTTCACCAGAAAATCAAGAAGATTTTATATCAGATATAAAATCAATAAATCCCGAAATCATAATAAGCTAAAAGCCCCACCGATTGCTCGGTGAGGCCGGAGGCGGCGGCTGCGTGTTCAGTCGTCGCCGTGGAGGTTGATGCTTGCGAGGTATTCGGAGCAGTCGGCGAAGCGGTCGAGTGCGATTTGCAGCGCGGCGGTGCGCGTGGCGGCGAAGATGTTAGACAACAGGCAGGTCGAGAAGTCGGTGAAGTGAACGTAGACGAAGAAGCGTTTAAGCCCTTCGGGGCATACTGCCGAATAGTCGGTGAGGTTGGCGAAGTCGTCCTGTGCGATGCGTTTGTCCAATGTAATCATAATGCAATGTTTTAAGGGTTTATGTGCCGGGGCACGTTGGATTTTATGTGCATTCGGGTGCAAGCGTCAAGCGGTTGGCGGTGCAAGGGTGATTACCGTATTTCAGTATGAAATCGGGGGAACGCGGAGCGCACACCTGCCCTTGCATAAACCGCGGCTTGCTAACTTTGCACAGGAAAATCAGTGCCCCGTGCCATAATGCCGCATTGCATAGTGTCGGGCAAACGGTGTCGGCCAGGCTCGCGGTATCACCGGCGGCGGTATGATCAGAACCAATAGCCTCTTGCTTCTTTGGCGTTGCGGAACACCGGGGGCGAGAACAGCCGGGCGGTGTCGGAGCGGTGCCATTCGGGGAAGGTGTCGGGGCGTTTGCGGATATACTCGACAATATCGCGGAGGTTTTCATCGCGCGGCGGTCGGTCGCAAACGATGTCGGCGGCGTGTCCTCTTAGTGCTTCGCACAGTTTAGAGTTTATAGTTGAGGGTTTAGAGAGGGTTGATATGCCGAGGGTTTCATCACGGAGCCGCTGCATGAGTTCGTGGGATATGTAACGGGCGGCAAGTGTCGCCTCGGCATTTATAATCTTGGGGCGCAGTTCGAGGTATTTATCCCACAGCGTATAATGTGGAGCGCGAGCCGGAGAAAGGGATATGATGTGCTTCGGCAGAAAGAGCGTGGCGCGGAAGAAGTCGCACGGGGGCGTGTCGCGCCATTCGGGAGTGGCGGCAAGCAGGGGCATGAGGGCGTTGATGGCCGTGTCGCACTGGGAGCGATGGGCGGCGATAAGGCGGTCTACCCTGTCGCGCGATGCCGGGGCGAGGTTTTGGTTACTCACCACGGCAAAGCCGTTGACGGTCTGCACGAGGTCGAGCGACGGTATGGCGTCGGCGAGTGCGCGGTGCGCGGCGACGGCGGCAAGCGCAGTGAGCAATGGGGCGTGAGGATTGGCGGCGAGTGTCGCGTCAATGACGGCTTCGGGGCAGAAAGTGTCGAAAAGCCATTGCTCGGCGGAGTCGAGCCAATGGGCGATTTTGTCGTATAGCGTCTGTTCGCCCTTAACGGCGCATACTTGCTGCGGAACGAAGCGGCGCAGGTCGGTGTCGTTATTTATCAGTCTTGCCATCGGTAGTAACGGTTTTGGCGTCGCGGTTTTCGTCGAGCGTGGTTAATTGGATAAAGGGTATGAGGGGCTTCACGCCTTTCCAGCCGTTGAAGCGGATTATGATGCGGTGAACGGCGAAAAGGAGGTCGTGGTAAGGTTTCTGAAGGGCCTGGGCGATGGTGTAAAGCTCGCGCTTGTCGGAGCCGGAGTTGTTTGTCTGCGCCTTGCCGGGCACGGAGCCTACGAGGTTTGAGTGTACGCGGAGGGTGAAGCATATCATATTGACGGCCTCCTGTATGTCGCTCTCCCAGTCGCCGCCCTCCTTGTCGGAATCGATCTTGTTGATTACGACGTCGTGCTGTTCGTCGCCGTTGGGGTTGACGTAGAAGGTGGAGAACCACACCTTGCCGGAGTTTTCGGCACCGGTGAGGAAGTCGAGGATACGCTGTTTTTCCTCGATGATTCGCGCCTGTTGCTTTGCGCGGTCGGTTATTCCCTCGGATTTGAAAATGGAATCCCAGTATTTCTGCGACACTTCAATGTGATATTTGAGCGGCGCGGAGTTGCGGAGCTTCGCTTCTTTTGCGAGGCCGATAAGCCGCTTGATGTTGTACCACTTCCCCCGGAACAGCGCGCCATAGTACGGTATGGGGTAATAGGTGCTGTCGGGAGTGGGTACGCGGCAGACGATGGCGAATTTGCGGCAGGAGTCGCCGCGTTTCAGTCGGTCGCGGAGGTGGGCGAAAGGCGAGGCGGTATCGAGCATTTCGATAATCTCGCAGTCGTCGATGGTGGCGAACTTACGCCAGTTGGCGAAATAAAGGCGAGGTATTCGCCCGTTGGTGTCCGCCGGAGCGAAGCGGCAGTAACAGGCTTCCTTGCGGATAATGCGCACTATCTTTGTCGCCTCGGAGTTGAGTATGATGACCGACACGGCGAAGGCAAAGTGCTTCAAGTCCTGACACACGCCGAGGAAATATGAAGGGAGGTCGTTGTCAAGGGTGAAATCCTCGACGGCATCGGCGACAGGGGCGGAGGCTTGGGCGATGTCGTAGACGAGGCCGGAGCCGTAGCAGACCTCGGCATTGAACATCTGACAGGTTGCGAGGGTTTCGTCCGATTCTATCAGGTCGATAATGTCGAAGGGCATTTGATTGTTGGCACCCCAGGGCATATATGCGTGGGTGTCGGAGAGGGTTGTCGGCGTAATCTCTCCGTCCTCCTTGAACACGGGCTTGGGGTCGGTGAAAACAACGGCAGCGCGTCCTTCAAAGATTGTTTCTACGGAGTTGAAAAGTAATGTATCTTGCATAATCTATCGAAAAAAATCAGAGGGAAGAATCAGAGGAAAACTTCGAGGCCGTTAATGCGAAAAATACAGACGTGTCGGATTTTTCGGATCTGGCCGGAGGCCAGGAGCTTGAAGTTTTGGGTGCCGGAGTATCTTGCGGCGGCTTTATTGGGGAGTGCAATGCAGTTGTGCAGATGCACGATTTCGCCGTTTCGTTTCCAAAAGGAAATATCTACGGGGTCGCCGCTGTGGAGCATAGTGAGTGCCGTTGTGTAATGGATTGCGTGTGCCATCAGTTGAAAGGATTTTTGTAGGTGTCGTTATGTATTCGGTCGGAGTATCGGAAGCTGCTGTCGGGTCGCACGGAGGTACGGCGGTAGGTGAACTTGACTTTGTTAAGTTCATCGTCGCCGTCCTGAACCTCACTGGTACTGTCGGTGATAAGCACCGGGGGGAAGGTTTCGTTAAAGAAATCATCGTCGTTATACGGGCGGTCGACAATGCGCACGTCGCGCGAGGCGAAAAGCTGCGTAAGCCATCGGGCGGTGTCGAAAGAAAGGTTGTCGGCCTGAAAGTCGAAGGACTGCTCAACGGATTGGTCGTAGAGGCGGAGAGTGTCGGCGCAGACGGCCTCGGAGCGTTTCACTTTGGTTTTTGCGGTGGTGTCGCCGGTGAGTTCGGCCAGTTCGGGGCAGTTGAACATATTGGTGAACCAGAGCCGGAGGTCGGGGGTGGTGTCGGAGAAGTAGACGGTAAGGGAGCGACGGCCTATGTCGACGGTTACGCCGAGGATTTCATAAGGCGTGGCGTTGTAGTATTTGGCGGTCTTCTCGTAGAGTGCGGCACGGCTTACGGTGAGCATGGCGAGGCGGTATTTGTCGCCGTAGCCGGTATATCCGTCGGGAGAGAATATGACGCGGATAAGGCCGGTGTCGCATCGGCGAGTGATGATGTGGTATGCAATCAGTTCCTGGTCTTCATATTTGAGAGGCGGCACGACGTAAAATAGCGGCACGGGAATATCGGGCGTGGCGGTGATGATGTGGCGCGAGGTGAGGAACTGCCGCGATATGATTGCTCCGGGCTGCAGGTCGGTGTGGCGGTCGCAGTAGAGGATAGAGAAAGTACGGGAGGCGGAAGTGGCGTCGGCGGCTCGTGCCGTTAGCCGGAATGTGGCGAGTGGCTGCTCACGGAGCGACATTTCGGTTTCGATGAGGGAAGCGAAATCGTGGAGTGTAACGATGCCGCCGTATGGGTAGTAGGTTTCGGAGAAAACAGGGTTTTCGACGGTGCCGGAGAGTATAGAGAGCGATATATCCACGGAGGCGGCGGAGGTATTCACGGTTATGCGCTCGACGGCGGAGGAAAAAGCGAGGTCGCCGAAGTTGAGTTGTATCGATGTTGCCATGCCGCAAATGTATTGCGCCCCGGCTGCCGGGCAAAAGACAGCCGAGGGCTGCGCGGTCAGGGGATTGCGATTTTATACAATCCCCATTTGTCTTCGGCGCAGAGGTGAAAAGCCAGCCGCTCGGAGGGAGATTCCATATAGCGGAATACCTCGCCGTCGCGCCATGAGTAATAGAGTGCGAGGCGGAAGGCTTCGTGGCTGCCGCAGGCTTCGATTTGCCATGAGCCTTTATCGGTGAATACTTTGTAAATATTCTTTTCCATATCATTTCGATTTATAGGGATTATAAAAATGAGTGGGGAGAGAGGGCAAAGCCGAGGGCGTTAACCCTCGGCTGCGGCAAGCTGCTTAAGCTCGTTGAAATGCTGCTCGGATATTGATGCGCCGAGTTCGCGCTTTTTCCAGAGCATGAAGCGCATAGCCGATTGAGGGGTGCGGCAGTTGCAGCCTATGTTTTCGTCGGGCATCACGCCGAGAAGGTAGACGTAAAATCCGTTGTTGCGCGAGCGTTTGAACACCAGGAGCTTGCTCTTTTGAGCGGTGGCCTCGGCAGCGGCTTCGGGCTTCTGTTCGGGGGCGACGGGGGCTGTGGCCTCTTTCTTGGCTGCGCTCTTGCGTGTGCGCTTCTTTGTCTTGGCGGTCGAGGTGGCGTTGGCGGTTGCTGCTGTCGTGGTGGTGGCTGTCGTTTTCATTTCTTTGAATTTTAGAGGGTTTGTTACTTGCCCCGAAGGGCTTATTGAATTTTTACGTTGCAATATCAGGGAGCGTTCAGAAAGCGGCGAAGCAAAAATTTCCAGTAAAATTTCAGCCGGAGGCCGTAGAAAAAAATGAAGCTGCAACGTAGCGAAGCGAGATTTTTATTGAAATTTTGCGCAGAAATCATCGCCTGTTTTGCGGCGGTGCGGTGAACCCTACCTTTGCGACAGGAAAAATCACTATGCCCTGACGGATCTGGAAAGTTACAGCCGTCTAAAACCCGGAGGGAGAAAACTTGCCTCCGCCACTGCGCAAGCGCGCAGCCTCCCCGACCGATATAAACAAGCACCCGACAAGGGCGTTCCCGATGAAAGGCAAGCCCCCCGGCCACGGCAGCCCGGAGCGCAACGGCGCGGTCGCCCGGAGGTGTCGAAGCGGAGTGTTCAGACCGTTGCCAATAACACCGATGTTAATGTGTCTTTACGGCGTGGTGTCCGTAGAGGATATGGCCGCTGCCTCGCCCCAGGCTGTGCGCCTCGTGTCTGTCGGGAAAAAGCGTGTGCCCGGCAACCGATTTCCACCGTGCGGCATCGACGGGCATAAGCAGCTTGCCGCCGTGCGTCGGCTTCGGCGCGCCTCTCTCCCCACGGGATCGGAAAGTCGAGAGTTGAGGGTCGAGAGTTGAGAAAGTTTTCACCGGCATAATCCGGCGGAGTATGGGAAGGTGCAATAGTTGGCGCGGAGCGAGTCGGAGCGGCAATAGGTAAACCGTGGCGGCGAGTGTCGGCAAAAGGAGCGTGGGGAAAGGCTCGCCGGTGGTGGCGAGCCTCCCTTTGGAGGTCGGAGTGCTTTATGCAATCTCGTAAACCATCGTGTAGTCGGCGTTGCCTACCATATCGGCTGCGCGGTCGGAGGCTTCTTCTTCGTTGCGGGCTTCCACATATACTGTCTGGCTGTCGCCGTCGAAGGTGATTACTTCCACCTGGTATTCTTTCATGCGGTTGGAGCGAGAGGTGGTGCTTGCTGCGAAATTCATTATATGTGTCATTGCCGTAAGATTTTGATTGTTATTACTGTGCGCCGGGGCGCGTTTGATTTTTACGCGCAATAAGGAGGGAAGTAAAAAGAGCGCAAGCGCAAAAATTTCAAACAAAATTTTACCCCTGCCGGGGCGTAGCAAATACTACCCCTGCAAGGGTGTGGAGATTTGTAAAAATTTGAGCGGAAATCGGAGCCTGTTTTGCGATAGCTCGGTACGACCTAACTTTGCAAAGTGAAATATCAGATGCGTACCCGTGCGTGTTTACAAGTAATATCAGTTAAAATCAGGTCTGCAAGAACGGAAATGACGCGATATAATGCGCGGTAAGCACTGCCTCCCGACCGTATGAAAACCTATGTGTTTATGTTTAAGTAATAGCCCGACGGCAACGGCCATATTCCTTGATGAAGCCCGTAACGCCGAAGCTGCCTCACTCCTTGATTCAACAGCCGATATGAGGGGCTACGGAGATACACACCGCTTTACCCCCCGGCATAAACCGGCCTCCAAAGGGAACAGATAATAACGGCACAGCCTTATTCACGCGACAACGCCGACACTCGACGCCGCTGCCGCTTGAAAAAAGAAAGACCGCCCCGAAGTGGAGCGATCCAATGCGATAGGGATAACAGCCCTTATGGGTTGAGATTTGAAGCTCAACGGCCACGCCGCAATAGCCCGGCGGCAGTGTCGCATCGCCAAAGTCAATTATTTGTTCCGAAATATTTTATGTGAAATAAATACGGCCTAACTGAACTTGTTTCGTTTACAAAACCTATCTTTGACGGGATAATAATATTAACTTCACCGCCATTGCCAACTCCATACTTAATGGGTAATTGGATTCCATCACCCCACTGTTTGGTAATATCGTCCTGACCTCCAAAAATGAAATAAGTAACCTCTTGTGTCAGACTATTGAGGTTTCCTGTTGATTCACCAAGAGAACCTGATAACAAAAAATGAATAAGACTCCACCGTTCAAATCTGAAATAAACTTTTTCGCCGTCCTTAAATTGCGGTGTTCCTTTTGCCAACACCTGCATATATGCGCCTGATTCACCAAGTTTATAGAATGGCGCATCGGTTCCAATTTGGAAGTTATTGTCTGCCGGTATTTGGCTTATTACAGACTTACCCTTAAGATATTCATCAATGGCCTCTGACTCCAGTTTAAGCAAATCCTCAAATGTTCCTTGAGCATCTTTTTGTGTGATGGTGATAGACCCTGTATTATAGGATTTGCCTTTGAACACAGTGAAAGCAACTTTACCTGTCCGTGTCGGTGCGTCGGCTATGTCAGCAACACTTATAGAGATAGTTTTGTCGCCAGAGGTAACAAGCATCCAGGACGGATAACCTGCCGATATATTGAAAGAATCATAGTCGCCTATCAAGGTGAGTTTAACATATTGAGCGTTACCCGGTATAACAACTTCACAATCGTGAACACCCAAAGCAACCTCACCTTCTCCCTGCAACTGTACGGCTAAAGAGAATAGCTTGTCTTCGGGTTCTTCTTCATTGCCGCAGGATATGAAAAAGAGCGGTAGGAAAAGCAGAAGTGTTTTCAAATATTTCATAAAATGGAGATTACGAGGTTTATAAAATATTGGAGTATATTGCCTCCAATATTGCAAAGTTAATGATAATCTCCGAGAAAACGAGTGTTTTATGCCGAAAAATATAATGATGCGCCCCCGGCGGTGAGGTCGGGGGCGCGGTGGGCGTGATTAGTCGGCTGTCGGAGGGTCGGCGGCGTGTGCCTTGTCGTAGCGATCGAAAGCCTCGCTTATGGCTTTCTCGATGTGGGGATTGCCGGTAAGAGCCGGGCGCTTCTCGTGGCATACAAGGCATGGCACGGCAGCCTTAGGGCGGAGTATGTTGGCGGTGGCGATAGCGTTGTAGATGCGCTGTGTTACCTCGATGCCGTCGGCATAGTAGTGAAAGGTGTACTCGGCTGTTGTTGTCTTATTTTCCATATCAGTATGTGGTAAGAAGTTAAACTTGTGGCTCGCAAGAGCCTTTTACACTGCCGTGCAAAGTGCGGCTGCAAGGCGCAGGGGTCAAGGGTTGACCGACAAAAATTTCCGACGGCAAATTTTTCGAGGCAATTCACCTGCCCTTGACGCGCCGGGGCCGCTTTAACTTTGCGGTGGAAAAGGTCGCCGTGCCACAGACGTATTACCACATAGGAAAATCAGACAATGCCGCCGAGTGCTACGGATATGCAGGTGTCGTTATAGGGGAACTTTTCACAGCCGATATAGAGGGTGTCGAAAGCGTCGGTGCCGTCGGTGCGGTGTTCGAGGCGGTCTTCCTCGGTTTCGGCGAGTTTTTCACCGGCTTTGTCCTTGCGGAATCCGAGGCGTCCACGGCTCACCCCGGCAGACTGTATGGCAAGGATTAAATCATCGTTGTTCTGACGGTTGAAAAACGGCATAAGCCGCTGTTTACCTGCGAAGCCCTGATTTATGAGCAGGTATTTTTCATCGTGTCGCATGGGGTTGCCGAGGTAGACATCTTCGACGCGCCAGCCGTGCCGCTCAAACTCGTGGATAATTACCCACCGAAAATCCTGGTCGTTGACGGCATAGTTGCCTCCCAAAGCGGTGCTGTCGTAGTAGAACACGACGGTCTTGTTTTGGTGTGAGGCATAGTAGTCGCAGAAGTCGGCGACAAGTTCGGGCAGCTTGCGCTCAAACTTTACATAAAAGGATTTTATGATGTTGAGCCGCTTGCCGGAGGGTTGCCCGGCCACAATCCAGTTGATGTTGGCGTTATAGTCCAAGCCTATGCAAATAGGCGCGAGAGGGTTCACGTCGGCGTCCGCTTTGCAGGTTATGAGGTTATGGGCTATGAGGTTATCGGCTTCCATAACCTTATCATCACATAAACTTTTGAAAGCCAAGTCAAGGCTTTCAAAGTCGGAGGCGTTATACTTGTGCCGCTCGCGCATGGAGGAATAAAAACCGTCTTTGGCAATTCCGATCCTCTGACAAAGTATGGAGGTTTGGAAAGTCAAAGGGGTAAGGTCGCGCTTCATCTGCTTTATGTAGTTCTCGCCGAGAAGCTGCAAGTTCTCGATACTGGAGTATTCCTTATAATATACGGCCACGGAGCGCATCTGATTAAGGGCGCGATCGAGGCGTCGCAGATGGCCTCGCAGGTAATCGGGAATCGGGGATTGGGATTTGTTGAGTTTGCGTATGCGAGATTTGATGCGCCAAATCTCGTAGACGGTGGCCTCGATAGCGGCTATAAGGTCGGTGTCCATCTTCTCGCGGTAGTGGAGGAACCACGAGCCGCGCTTTGTCTGCGGCATATCCGACAGTATCATAATGCTGTGGTTGAAGGAGTGGTGTCCGAAGTGCGATTTGATGCCGCCGTTGGCAGGGAGGGTTTCGTCTTTAAGTTTGTCGTAGTCGATAAACTTAGCCTCGTCGACGAGCAGCCACGACAGGGTGAGCGAGTTAGACGAGCCGGGGCGGTCTTGCGATATAATAATGGCGATGGAGCCGTTGTAGAACGATATGACGTGTTCGTAGTCGTGCGGCTCGGTGATAGGCTTGGCAAAGGATTTCGGCGGTCTGCGCCCGACAACATAATGAACGCCGTTGATGAAGCCCCAGCGTTTCCACGCGGCAAGCAGACCGGGCAATGTATTTGTAAGTCCGTGCTTGAAGGTAGGCACGACAATGCCGCCGGTAGAGCCTGGCATACGCTGCATATTTCGCAACACGAAAGGGGCAGCGATGCTGTCGGTCTTGCCCGTGCGCCGTCCGGCGACGATAACGGTAGTGTTCGCGCCGATAAGCTGCGTGAGGCGTTGGGGGCGGTTAAAGTAAATCTTGCGTGGCGCGGCGGTTTCCATAAAAATGATTAACTTTGCACAAAAGGATAAAAATGTTAGGGCTTTTTCTTCTATTGATGAGTGTACTCGTAGGCTACTGTGTCTATGGGCTATCGTTATATATAATGAGGAAAATCCGAGGGGAGGAAAGTTCCAATAAGACGGCAAGCATAATCATCGCGGTACTATCGGGATTGGGATTTTGCCAGTGGCTTATTGGGTACTGTCATTGAATAGCACATTTTCTTCGAGGTCTACTTCCTCGAAGTCCACATCATCAATATCTATCGTTTCGGCGCGGTATTTCTCCAGTAGCGCGTCAATCTTCTCCTGAAGATTTGGTATGGGCTTAATGCCGAGTACGGAAGGGTCGTCGGTGGCTGTGAAAGGCTGCGGAAGAAGCTGCTCCCACGGCACGGCCTGTTCGTCTTCGAGGTCGACGCGGTTGTACTTGGCATAGGCCGAGGCCGCGCGCTCCATAGTGCGCGTGTCCTTGCGTTTCTTCGCCATAGAGTATGTTTCGAGGAACATTTCATTACTGCGCCAACGGTGCCAGTCGCGGCTCGCCGCCGACAGCGAGGGAAGAAGCTGCTTAATTATGGCGAGGTCGGAGTAAGCGGTGAATTTCGAGAGCCGGTAGCGGTAAAGATGTTCCTCGACAAACTGGCGATCCTTTGCGTCGGGGTTGGCAATGACCCAGGCGTAAAGGTCGCGTATGCGCAGCACCCGAAGCACCATAGCCTCGGTATATAGCGCGTCCAGTTCCTCTTTGGCGGCAAAGAGAGAACGGCGGCATACTTCGAGCGTGTCGGGTTGTTTCTTACTCATCGTCTTCCATGTCAAGGAGGTTGTTGGCTGTGTTGACGAGCGCGAGAGGCGAGCCAACCTGTGCGAGCATCATTTCCTGTTGACGCAGTTTCACTTTGGAAATGGCCTTGCCGCGATGATAGCGGCGCGACACTTCGCTGTCGCGGTGAGAAATGGCGTTGCGCAGCACTTCGGGGGCGATGTCGAGTATCACGGCGATGTCAGATATTTTGAGGTATATGCTTGCATATTTCTCAATGTCGGAAAGCTGCTGTTCGGAGAAAATGATGTTATCGGAGTTCATTGGCGGTGTCGAGGCGTTGGTTATACAGGTCGTTGAGGGGTACGGAATGGTTCTCGATGATGTCGAGCACCGAGGCATGGAGATTGGCGAAAATCTCCGGCGAGGTCGAGATAAAGGCACTCTCGGCACGGTTGCCGCGAGTGAGGTTCTGCGAGGTAACGACGGCTACGGTGTCGCCGCGCCCGGAGCGCACCAACAGGACTTTTGAATGGTTGTCGGCCAGGAAAGTGCGGTCGACAACCTGCACTATGAAGCTCCACAGTTTGACGGTCTTGTTGGTTGCCTTGTGGTCGAGCAATAGATTGAAGCGCGATATGGGGCGTTTCTTTTTGAGGAAGAAAAGGCGGCGCAGAAATTCTTCGGATATGGAAAAGGAGGTCTGCCACACCTCGGCGGTGCCGGTCTGTTCCAGAATCCACTCCAGTATGTCGGCCACCTGCACGGCATTTGAGAGATACGCCTGAAAAGGCGCGTCTTTGAGAGGCCGGAGGATTTCGGAAATGGAGGCCGTGCGTTTCATTGGGGATTATAGCTGTCGTATTTCTGCCAGTTGGAGCGGTATTTCTTATCGAGGTCGATAAGCTCTTTGAGAAATGGGTAACGCTCGCTGTCGGGGCATACGGAGTTTTCGGCCGAGAGGTTGCGTAGGCGCAGATGTACCTCGCGCATACGCCGGAGCAGGGAAAGGTTCTCGACGTATAGAGCCTGTATTTCGGGCGGCAGGGCGTCGTGGTCGGCGCGTTTGCCGCGCGGCGTGTCGGAGGGTGCAGCGGTGTGGAGATTGTTGTCGGAGGCGATAGTGGCGGCTTTCGCGTCCATTTCCACAACCTGCGCATGGGTCAGGTCTGCGACGCGGAAATTGTAGTGCTTTTGCAGTTCGGCTTCGAGGCGCGGCATATCGGGCACGGCCAGGAGGTTCTTATACATATTGACGCGCCCGGTCAACTGCAAGAACATCTTGCAGCCGTCGGCATAGTCGCGGCAGTCGGGTTTCTCCCGGAGCCACGCGCCGAGTTTTTCGGTAAATTGGTGGTTCATCATATCTTGTTGTTAATCCCGGCGATAAAGACGAGGTTCTTGCCGGTAGGCTGAAAGAGCCGTTTCATTGCAAGCATTGTCTGGCCAGTGGTAACGAAATCATCGAATACAATAATGTTCTGCTCCGCAGGGCATACATTCATTTCAAAGGTCGCGCTCACCCGCTGTTTGGAGCGGCAGAGCGCGACATCTTCATAAAAAGGTATTGCGAGTTGACGGGCAAGGGCGGCGGCAACGAGCGAGGCGAAGTTGCGCTGACGGTGCCGCCGTTTCGGGGTGGTAATCACCGCCCAGCCTCCGGCGGCGAGGTTATTGCCGAGAACATCGGCAAGAAGCGCGGCGGTGGCCCCGGCAACTTTCGGAATCATGGCATCGTCGGCCTTAATTTCGGAAAGCGTTTTGCCGTAGACGCTCCGTTTCCACACGGCAAGAAAGAAAAGGCCGGTACGGTATGCGAGCATGGGGCGGCTCTGAAAGTCGCACCGTGCGCCATCGTCGTGCGCCCACTGCTGCCGTTTCTTTACGGCAAACAGATCCTTGCCGGATTGAGAGGAAGATAAAACGGCGGCAGACTGCGTTTCGAGTTCGGGTGTCGTTATCCCACGGATAATCTCGCCCATGTCAACCGCGCCGCTGCCGTCGTAAGGGGAAGCCATCTATCAGGCGGCCTTTTTGGGGTTGATTATCCCGTCCTCGGTGATAATCTCGCCATCGTAGAAAGGCGCGGGCACCTCGTCGGAGGCCTCGACGTTAATAGTTGTCGAGGTGGTGCCGGAAGCCCCCTGACCGTTGTCCTGGTTCACCGTCGTTTTGGTGAGCCACTTGTCGCAGCCGACAACGCGGTAATTGTCGTTCATATCCTGTACGATAAAAACATTGTCCGAGTTGTTGAGGTAAGCCGCGGCAGCGGAAGCCTCCGCGCCCACGCCGGGGTGTACGGCAACGAGCTTGTTAAGCTGTGTCTGCGAGGGAAGCTCGCCCTGCGGCTCGGAGGTAAGCTGCGATTTGTCGGGGAGAATGTCGATGAATTTCCATTTGGCGTCGGCTTTGAGGGTGAAGTCGCCCTTGTATTTGGCCGACGTCGCGCGTATGCCGTTAGCATCGCGTTCAAGTAGCGGCCAGCCCACTATCTCGCTTTTGGCGAGATAGTAGATACGACGGCGCACACCGGCGTATTCGGGCGTTCCCTGACACCATGCGAGGCTCTTTTGAATGTTGAGGCAAGAAGAAGCTGCGGTAGCCATAGATTAAGCGGATTTGAGTTTAACAACTTTGAGGAAGCGGCGGTCGATGCTTCGGAACTGTGTGCCGAAGAACATAGCGGCGGCGATAGTCATAGCCCACGGTTCCCAGCGTTTGACCTCCATACGGGTGAGGTCGCTCATGTTGTCGTAGGCGTAGAGCATATTGGAGCCGGGGGTGAGGATATACTTGTCCGTACCTGCGAGGCAGTCGAGGGGCACGATTGTGGTCTTGTTGAAGCTGCCCTCTACAATGGGCTGCTCGTATTTCTTGTTATAAGGCACGGAGTTGTGGGTAACAAGGTAAGCGTCGTTATAGAAGTCGGCAAACTCCGGGTCGCAGAACAGGAACTTGTGCTGCTTTCGCAGATGCGGGTCGCACGAGCGTTCCACCTCTTTTGCGACATCGACGGCGTTAGTGCCGTCGACAGCCTCGGTAAGTTCGATGAGGTTGTTTTTGGCTACGGAAATGTTGCCGTCCTCCATTTCGCGGTCGAGGATAGTTCCCCAGCCGTCGAACAGGTCGGCAGTAGTGTCGCCGTCGGGGTTGCGCCTGGCGGTGAAAAGAACCTCGTGCAGGTGGTGTCCGAGCGAGCGCATGACGGCGGCGATGACGAGGCGCGCCGAGGGAGCCTGCATCTGTGCGTCGCCGAGAGTGGCGGTGCCGCGCCCTAAAAGGGTCTGAATGATTTCCAGCGGCTCGAAGTCCTCGCGCACGTTGCCGAGGTAGGAAGTGATCTCGCGGTAGCCTACTTTGGTGGCCGACGCGCTGCGGCGGTCGCGTCGGTAAGGGGCGAACTGCCCCGCTCCCTCGACGGAGGGGAGCTTCGTAGGCGCGGTAACTCCGGGCATACCCTGCATATATTTCAGGGCTTCCTCACAGGCAAAGAGCGGCATGAGAAGAAAGTCGGTCTTCCACTGGATAGCCGCCCTTTCATAGTCGGGGTCGGTGATTTGGATAGAGTGAAGTAAATCGGGCATAATGTACTTGAATTTTGGTTACAGAGGGAGGATTTGCGGCATAGAGCTTACGGCAGTTGGTCGTAGATCTCGCGGGCGCGTCTGACCGATGCGCTGAAAGCGTCCATAGGGGATTCGGGCTTTTCGGGCTGCTGCGAAGTGCTGACGATGGCGGAGGTGGTTTCCGCCGGTGCCTTTTCAAGTTCAGCAACACGGGCTTTGAGGGTGGCGATTTCGGTGTCTTTGGCCTTGATTTCGGAGGCGTTGCCGTTCAGAGCCTTGTCGATTTTGGCAAGCTGCTCCACGGAGAGGCTTGCCGTGGCCTTGTCGCCCGAAAGCTCCAGTGAATCGAGGGCGAGGGCGGCGCACAGTGCCGGGAAGATGATAGTAGACATTTGGGGAGTATTTGATTGGTTATTGATTACGGGCGTGGCGGCGTTGGAGGGCCTGAACATGGCGGCAATGGCCGCGAAGAACCTGCCGAGGCCGCTTTCTCTGTCGGCGACGGGCACATTGGGTATAGGCATACCGGCAGCCGCCATCGCCGAGGCGGTGGAATCAGTGAGTTTGGGGGCGGTGTCCTCCGGCTCGTCGGTTATTTCATCGACAAAACCCCATTCGAGGGCTTCTTTGGCCGATAGCCACCCGCCTACTTTCATAAGGTCAAGGAGTGCTTTGGGGTCTTTGCGGCATTTGGCGGCGTACATGGCGGCAACTCCGGCATCGAGTTTGTCAAGGTCGGCTTTCTGCCTTTCGAGTGCGGAAATTAGGTCGGCCATCTGGTCGGCGTTGAGGCTCGACCATTTGAAAAACTCGTTGGAGCATTTATGCACGAGGTACCAGGCGGCGGTGTTGATGCTGACGTGCTTTGCACCGAGGGCGGCGATAGTCGCTGCGGAGGCGTTCATGCCTACGAAATGCACCGACACGTCGCCGTGCAGCTTGAAAGCGGAGGAAATAGAAAGTGCGGTGGCGAGAGAGCCGCCTGTGCTGTCGATAAGCACGTTAACGGGTTTCCCGGCGTTTTTTGCGAGTATGTAGTCTACATAATCGCGGTCGAAGTCGTAGCCTCCGACGAAGCCTTTCAGATGCAGGTTATATTTGGGCTGTGGCATATCTTAATCGTTGTTTGCCACAAAAGTACCGCAGTAAATAAAGCGGCTAAAAGACACTGAAATTCACGGAAATTTCGTAACTTTGCAGAATGGGAAATCAAGCAATGACATTAGATAAGCAGGTCAGGCTTCTACGAAGCAGAGGCATGACTATTGCCGACGAGAACAAAGCCAAAGAGGTTTTGTTAGACGTTGGTTATTATCGTCTTGGTTTCTATTGGTTTCCATTTGAGAAGACTTACCCGGCAAAACAAAATCGAACACATGAGTTTGTTGCCGGAGCCAACTTCGATGATGCGGTGAAGCTATATTATTTCGATTACAAATTACGGAGCATACTTGCGTTTTATATAAACCGAATAGAGATAAACTTTCGCAACTTCCTGACCTACACGCTTTCCAATAATTATACAGATAACCCGCAGTGGTTTGTCGATGATACGGTAGTGGCAGAACAGTTTGCGTCGACTTTTGACAGTACGGTTTATACGGCCAGTTTCAAACTGAACTCCGTAATCAGGCAACATCACCGCGTCCATCAGGAGGATACATACGCCCCTGCATGGAAAACGATAGAATACATGACATTCGGTAGTGTTATAAATCTCTATAAAGCAATAAAGGATAGGCGTCTGAAGATAGAAATAGCCAATCATTACGGCATACGCTATATAGAGGTCGTTGAAAACTACCTTGAAATAGTAAGGGAACTCCGTAACTACTGCGCCCACGGTAATGTGCTATATGATTTTGTGCCTTTCAAATATATCAGGAGAGGTCCGGCAGAAGTACGGGGCGCCAGGAATTTTCGTAATCTTAACGGCTCGATAGCAGTAGTCCTTTATATGCTCAAACAGGTTTCGATAAACCGTTACAATGAAATGGTGGAAGAAATCAAGGCACTTATACGACACTACTCACAATCCCCCAAAGTGGCCGAAATAATCGCCAACATAAGCGGATTAGATGCCTCAAATGTAAAATAATCACAACTTTTCCGTTTGAGCCATTGTTATATCAGAAAAAATAAGTACCTTTGCAACATCATAAGTGCAGCTATCGGTTTTAGTCCCGGTACCAGCACTCTAAAAGGGAAAAGAAGCCGCGCATTTTGTCTGCGCGGCTTCGCCTTTTTATAGCTGACTGCCAAGCAAAAGGGCCGGCTTTCGCCGACCCACCGAGGGAGAGAGGCTTATGCCTTACCAATGGCGGAACACATAGCCGTTATCCATATAGTAGTCGTACATGAACAATTCGCGGCCATAGGCGGCATAGTCGAAGTAGTTTGCGAGATTGCCCATTATGCGGTCGAGGTCGTAGCACTCGTCAACGATATGCCGGGCAAAGGCTTCCTCGTCCTCCCACTCGCCGCAGTAGCAGTCCTCGAAGTGGTCGAGGCTCTCGCCACCCCACTCCACGAAAGCGGCCACGGCCTCCTTGTCGTGGATTTCCGACAGCCGGATATATTCGGCGATTTTATCCCATGTTTCCTGCCCCATGCAGCTTTCGCAGTACCACTCACGGGGGAAGTTCTCGTAGTCCTGAAACATCAGCTCCGGGTCGTTTTCGTCGGCATGGTAAGCCCGGCAGAAGTTGATGAAGTCCTCGTAGCTGTCGAAGGTGGAGAGGTCTACCCACAGGCCGGAGAGGTCGCCGCCGTTGTATTTGGCGTATGTTCCGCAGTAGAGCGACGGATTTTCGTCGCGGTAGTCGGCCTCGTGTTCGGTGATGGCCTCGCGCAGCGATTCGGGCGTGTAGCCGAGTTCTTCGAGGCGGTCGATGATAACCTGACGGAGAGGGAGGTTGGCGTTAAGAATTTCTTTCATGTCTGTATGAATTGAGGGTTTGAATGAATGAATTTCGTGTAAAAGCTCTTTCTTTTACGCTGCCCTCAAAGTTGCTCCCGGCGGTGTTTCAAGACAAGGCTCTGAAAGAAAATACGCTCTGCAAGAGGAAGATTTTCAGGAAGATGCAGTTTAGCCTTGTCGCGCCGCAGGGAGCTATTAACTTTGCGGAGTAAAAGGAAGGGCGCGAAATCAATCATGCCCTCGGTTCACAATGAAAGAAAATCAGCCAGCCGGGAGTGTCGGGTAATCGACAGCCGCGACACATACAACGGACAGCCCGAACCCACCGGGGCATCAACGACACTTCCAACGGCCATACAGACAACCACACATACGCCATACGGCGGCAACGGAGGCGTTGAAATCTCCACCTGTTACTACGGCAAAACATCAACTCCGCGAGGCTTGCCCTGCCGACAACTATTCATGTTCCATACGGAGAGAACTTACCACAGCCAAACAGCGAAAGCCAAAGGAGGAAGGAACAGTGCCATATATAAAAAGGAAAGTCCGCCACAAGGCAGACCGTCCGAATAATAATGAGTGGGAGAAGCGTGAGCCTGACGTCCACGGCTGCAACTGCGGCGCACAGTGCGAGGAAGCCCGGCATATCGTCGCAAGCTACGGCCACGCAGGGCAATGAGTGTCTTCGGATATGCCGCCAATGACCGCATTATCCTATCAACGGCTACATCAGGATAACAGCCATGTGTTCAAGTCCTGAAAACGCAAGCCTCCCCCGGTGGGTCGGGGAAAGGCAGCCCATTCAGAATACGCATGGCAAAAGCGAGCGTTGCCCCACCGCCTTAACCTCAATCTCCCACACAGCAGGGTCGCCACCGGGAAGCCCCGTCTTCCTTGTGAGCGACACTTTGGGAAATGGCGGCTCGGCTGCGCCGATCAGCCAAGACCTGCCGCTTACGTCGGTAATGACAAACCCCATCTGAATATCTATACGCAGAAATTTCGATGTGCGGAATTTCAAAGTCGCCATTTCCACGGGTGCGCCGTGGCTGCACTCGCTGACCGCCTCGGCGGTAGCGTTTGCAAACGGCACTTCCTCCACATCGGTATGGGCGGCAACGGTAAGCCCGGCCATAGCCATTTCTCGCAGGTTGGGCTGTAATTTCTCGCAGTCGACAACCCCGACAAACCGTATGCCGGGAAGCGACAGTTTCGGTACGAGCGGCGATTTCATACCTTAATCGTCTGTGTAATCTTCAACTCGCCGGAATAGCCACGGGCTTTAAGCTCGTCGATAAGCTGCCGGGGCGTGAAGTTGGCGAGGTCGGGATTGGTGAACACTTTCTTTAATTTCTTTCGAGAGTGGTGGTATTCGCGTTTCGCGGCGTTCACACACTCCTTGCATCGGTAACTCAGGCCGTCGGGAGCCGATGCCATTCTCCCGAAGCTCTCCAGCGGTAACTCGCGGTTACAGCCGGAGCAGATTTTGGTCGTTTCAGACATGATTATTACAGATATTGTTGATATAACGATTATTACCTATATTTTGCACGGTATAAAACCGCGCTGAACTCGGTACGATTTTTATTCAGTTTTCGCTGTTTTTTCCTTTGTCGCGGTGTCGCTTGACATATATTTTCTTTCTAACCCGGTCGAGGCGTTTCTTGACCGAGTTGTAGTTTGTATCATTGAACTCTATGCCGTGCATCGCCATCCATGCCTCCAGCATATAGTCAATGCGCGAGCCTTTGATGTATGTTTTCACATAATAGTCGTGCAGTTCGAGGTCGAACAGGTCGCGTAGAGTTTCGACGAGGGCGTTAATGCCCTGCGGCGATACATAGTTGAACTGGCGCGGGTCTTTGGCCGGGAAGGAAGGTATAGCCACGGCCACGCAGCCCTGTGGCGCGGGCCGGGGCACATAGTCCGACGGCGGCACGTCGAGCAGGGCTTTAAGACGTTTGGATTCCACGCTGCCGCGCACGAGGCGCACGGTGTACTGCGAGCCGCCGTGCCTGTGGCGGAACCACTGCGCCATAAATGCTTCAAGAGGGAGGTAAATAAGGAAGTCGTTCATATCCGGGTATTTTAGGTTTATATTTTTATTGTTAATTCAATGGGAAAAGAGGTGTAACCGCCGGAACCGCGCAACCGCCCGAAAGAGGCAAAGGCAATCTCCACGAAGCCACGCATTTAAGATATTTTTCTTTCTTTTCAAAAAGAGAAAAATAAGGTAAATCGGTTGTCGGCGGTTGCAAAACCGGCAAACGGTGGCTTGCGGTGGCTGTGCGGTTGTCAAAGGTTGCAGACATTAAAGTGTTGATTTATAGCGCGGTGGCGGCGGTGGCTGTGGTAACTGTCGGTTTTCATAAGATTTGCCGAAAAAATCAAAAAGGAAGGCTTGATTGGCCGAAGCCGCCCGTGGGAGGCTTACTGATTTGATTTTCATGCTCTTGCTGTTCTTCCTCCGTCATGGCCGAGGTGTCGGCGGTGAGATAGAGGTGATAAAGCTGCTGCACCTGGTCGTAATCGAAAGCCAGTGCCGTATCGACATCGTAAAGCTGCCGTCCGGCTGTGCCGCCCTCTCCAAACTCCTTTACAGGCTGTCCGTACTGGTTCATCTTATAGAACTTGCGCTTGACAATGCCGAGGCATGGCGCGGAGCGTTCAAGATATTTGCGCATATCGTCTTCGGAGAGTATAAGCTGTTTTGTCGAGCGCGCCTTGTCGGTCTGATAATGCTGAATAATACGGCGGTCGCGTATTATGAGTATATTCTTAGGCTCTGAAAACTCTCTTGTCGCGGAAGTGCCGTGAAGCCTCAAGCTCGACACATTGCGGTTAATGCGAAAGTCGCCCTCCTGGTATAGCCGCCCTTCCTGATAAAGCACATGAACAAAGTTCCAGAAAGAGGCCACTTCGTCGGAGCGTTCTGTAATCGAGTGCTGTTCAAGCAGCATCTCGACGCAGATATCAAGAAGATTTTCGTAAGAGAAAGGCACAGGGAGGATTTTTTCAAGCGTCCTCAATGAGGCGAGCACTACAACCCAGTTCATATACATACGGTCTGACACAGTTTTGCCGCTCCGGGCGATACGGTTCACCACCTCTGTACGGGTAAGTGCGCAGAAATGGGGAAAATCCTCCACGAAGCGGTCGCGGTGTCTTACTACTTCCATAGTAAGGTGGCACACACCGCGACGGTTCAGTTCCATAAGCTCGGCGAAGCGTTGCCGTTCCTCCAGTGTGTATGAGGTCTTGTTGACGGTTATGTGCAGAATACGCGTGAACAGGGCTGGGTCGATAGTCGGCATTTCCTGACCCGACAGGATAACGCCGCAGTTCACGTTTACACGTTCCACGTCGCCGTCTTTCATCTTGCCGCGTCCTACGCCGTCCCACATTGATTTCAGCAGTTCCACCTTTCGCCACTCGATAGAGTTCTTGTATTCGTCGAAATGCACAAGGCAGTTGGCGGTCTGTTCCAAAGCCTTGTTAATGGCCGGGTATGTTTCGCCCTCGTAATTTATCGGCTTGTTCGAGCTTGTAAAGAAGCCTTTCATGGCTTTGCCAAGCTGTGATTTGCCCGATTGCGGCTTGCCGAAAATATTGAAAATCGGGAAAAACTCGAACTGTTCAAAAATGAAGTCGCGGAAAAGCGTGGCGAAAATAAAAGCTATCGCCACCTTGCCGTTGTCGCCGAACACGTCGACAAACAGTTTCAGATACTCGGCCATCGACACGTCAGCCTTGTGGGTATAGGTGAAAGATTTCTCGAAAGCGAAGCGCAGCCGGTTGTCGCGGTACATAACCGAGAAAGCCGGGAGATAGAAGATGCCGTAAGCCCGGAGGCTCACCATTCCTATTTCATCGACGCGGATAAAACGGTCTGTATAAATGCCGTCGCCGTAAGCGAAGAATCCCTCCGGCTGCCAGCCGAGGGTGCGGATACGTTTGGCCGATTCGCTCTTTCTGAAGATGTATTCCTCGACGCGCATAAGGTCGTCGATTTTGCCGAGCCACACATAACGCCCGGCAATGTTTATCTTCTTTCTGAACAGAGCGAGATTCACGAGGTCGTCCGGCTCCAGAGGTATAATGGCGTCGTGGCCCAGGTCGTTGACGATTTTATAAAGCCTCGTCATGGAGCCTTCGTCTGGAATATCGTACATAGGCAGCAGAATGAAGTTTGAAAGTCGTATGACCTCGCTCTGTTTGCCATAGGTGCAGTAGCAGTTGTTGGCAATAAAGAACCCGTAGCGGCTGAACAGGTCGCGCTCGTTCTCGCTCTCCGCGCCGTCCTTGCCCGATTCATTGCGCTTGCGCATCTGCGCCGAGTTAAAGGCCAGTTTCCAGGCGGTGCGCTCCTTATATTTCTTGATAAGCTGTTCGAGGTACATAGAGGCGAGTGTCGCGTCCTCTATGGCTGCGAGCATGGCGCACAAGTCCTTGATAACCTCCGTGCGTCCTAACTGCGTCGTGGGGGCGAGAAATGCTTTCTCGGCATACCACAGCACAAAATCCTGTTCTTCGAGCGAAGAAAGGATAGCCGGAGTGGTGCAATAGCTGTCGGGGTCGTTCTTTTCGGCTCCGTTGTCAAGCGGAATCTCCCGTACCACAACGCGGAATCCGCGGTCTACGGCCTCGCGTCCGTTCTTCATCACGGCCTTTGTTCCCGGCGAATAAATCTCGCCCTCTTTGGGTATCTCGCTGTCGGGTATAAAACAAAGTGTGTCGGAAATACCTTTAATGGCCTCGAACTGCGTGGCAGTCCACTCCGTGCCGAGGGCGGCCACTGCATTGTCGCTGCCGACAGACTGGAGGCGCAGCACGTCGGGCGCGCCCTCAACCACATATAGGAACCCGGCCTTTCGCGCGGCTTTCCTTGCTATCTCGATGCCGAAAACGGTATTTCCTTTCTTGTAGACGCATGAGGTCGTGGAATTGAGATATTTGCAGTCCGTATTATCGTCAAGGCTCCGGGCGGTATATGCTATCACGCGCCCGAACTTGTCGCGTATGGGTATGGTGATACGGTTGGCGAACATGAAAGAGAAGTGCCCGTCCTCTTTCTTTCTGATCATGCCGGTGTTAAGAAGGGCGTCGAGGCTTACGCCCTTCTGTTTGACGAACTCGAAAAACTCTTTGGGATAAGGTGCATAACCTATCCCGTTTGCCCGGCAATATTCAAGCGTCCACCGTTTCGAGGCGTAAGCACAGGCGCGTTTGGCCGCGGTGTTGCCGGCCACAAGCGACTGCTCGAAAAACTGCTGCACCGTTTCCAGTGCCGCAAGGTCGCTCTCGCGCTGAAGGGCGAGCTTGCGCTGTTCATCTGTAAGGTTGTGGGGAGCTTCCTCGACGGGTATGTTATACAGCCCGGCTATATGGCGTATGGCATCGGGGTATGACATATTCCTGTTTTCCATCAGGAATCTCACGGCTCCGCCACCCTCGCCGCAACTGAAGCATTTGTATATGTTGCGTCGCGGGTCGACGTGGAAAGATGCCGTGCGCTCGGAGTGGAAAGGGCACAGCCCTGTCCAGCCGGAGCCGCTGCGCCGCAACTGCACGAAATCTTTCACGACATCGTATATCTGCACCGCGTCGAGAACAGCGTCTATCGTTTTCTGCGCTATCATTGCCGGATATATCAGCGTTTAAGCGGTTTCCGGGCGACATATCCAATGGCGTCCAGTTCCCTTTGCTTCTTTGACTTCACAGGGTTTTGTCTAACCCATTCGATCAGGTCTGAGTAGTCAAAGTAAATGTATTTTCCTCCGGGTTTGTAATGAGGAATCGCTGCGGAAGCAGTAAGTTTATATAACTGACTTTTGGATAGACCGAGGAAAAGGCTGGCTTCCTCCAACGTAAGCACCTCTTTTGTCGAATAGAGTTTAGCGGCGATAGATTCGATACGCTCGTTTATTGCGTCAACTCCACCCAGAGCTTCAAGTCTGTTCTCAAAGTCTCGGAGCCGGGCATTGAAATCTTCAAGCTGTCTGTTTTTTGTCATATTCGGTATGATTTTGAATTTGGCGCAAAGATAAGAGATTTGCGGCCTAAGCATAAGACATTAACCTTGACATTAGCCTGGTGTCAAGGTTAATGTCAAGGTTTTAAGTTTCAGAACGTTGATGTTGAATCGTTTTCTGTCATACTTGCTACTTGGCGTACACCCTTTCGGATTGCGACAGTAGTTGCGGAGTTTTCGGTCTTTGCCTCTGCCAGAGCCGAGGATAAGGCCGAACGGCTTAACGGTGCGTCTGTGGCAGAAGAAAGTATAAGTCTGTTAACAGCAACCACTTTCTGCCAGTCGCGCTTAATCAGTCGCGCATCGGCTAATTCGTCGAAAAGGACTGCCACTCGCCTGTTGTTTGCGGATTTGAGAGGTTTTGCCACCTGACAATCCAGTAGTGCTGAAATATCAGCAACTGATATTTCACCCTTGAATATCTGAACTTTGACAGCGAGGACAGCGAGTGCGGCCTTTTGAGCCTCTGAAAGGGAGGACATAAAGTAAGTTTTCCCTTCAGTGGTTTCTGTTGGGCCAGCCCTCCCAGTATTGAGCTCGTTTATCATTTGCTCGGCATCAGCATGAGAGAATCTGAGTTTTGCAAAGTAATCTCTCACAAGGTCAGGACGAATATTGAAAAGGTCGCTGATGATACCTGTTGCAGTTTCATGGGCATTTCGGCCCGCAGCACAGACGGCATCAGTGTAACGATGCCCGTTCAGGAAGTCGGTCGTGAAGCGGCTGTAAAGTTTGCGACACTCGACAACCTCTTTACGGTAGATTGTATAGGCTTTATTGAGCAGATGATAAAGCCTTTCAGTGATGTTTCCGTTGCAAGAGGCTTGCCACGGACATTTTTGGGGACAATTACCCAAAAAGAGAGAACGGTAGGTTTCCGTTGTTCATAGCGATTCTTATTTATTTGATTGATTTCATATTGTATATAGTTTATCCAAACGACCATCTTGCAGATAAGGCAAAAGCTCCCGTATCTTATCTACCGTCCAATCCCACCATCTCAAAGTCTGCATTTGTTCTATCATATCAGGACTGAACCGCTTTCGTATCTCTTTTGCAGGGACACCACCCACAATAGTATAGGGCGGCACATCTTTTGTCACAACAGCCCTCGTGCCAACAATAGCACCGTCACCGATATGGACACCAGCCATAATTACGGCTTCATATCCTATCCACACATCATTGCCTATCACGATGTCGCCTTTGTTGTCCCAAGCGGAAGCCACATCAGCCTTATCCAATTCCCATTCTTCATAAAACAGCGGAAACGTGTAAGTTGATAATGATCTCAGAGTATGATTGGCGCAGTTGAACAGGAACTTTACGCCGCAAGCAATAGAACAGAACTTGCCAATTATCAGCCGTTCATGGTTAATGGGATAATGATACAATACGTTGTTTTGCTCAAACTGACGAGGGTCTGAAACAAAATCATTGTAAATGGTATAGTCGCCTATTTTGATAGACGGGTCTTTTACGACAGCGTTCAAATAAACGGTTTGCGTGTCACCCTTACGGGGATATATTTTGTTCATCATAACTTTCAGCTCTTAGTATTGTTTATATTTAAGATAAATAACTGATTGTGTACCAAGCAATATCACATATAAGTATTCCACTGCCCAATATGTCGCTAACGGAACATCACAAGAATCTAATCCCCATAAACAGAATAGGTAAGCAATCGTGGTTGTTACTTGAAAAATAAATACCGTCCGTGTCGCTCCCGTTCCCGTTGCAGCATTAAGATAGACATAACCGGGTAATGCAAAGAAGTAATTTAACAGCATGACAAGAAAAGGCAACCATGCAAGCTGTATGATAACGGGATTATCCGTATATGCTCCTATAATGGACTGGTGAAAGAACAAAGCAAAAGCAATCAGTGGAATGCCTGTTGCATATCCTAAACGGATAATTTTATGGCAAAGCGGAAAAACTTTTTTCCTTTCACCTGCGCCAATCAGATTACTCACCAAAGAACTTGTGACACCAGCCAACGCATTGACAAAAACGGAAAATAAGGCGGAAACACTTCTTACAATGTTAGATACTGCCAATTCAGTTTCTCCCAAACGTTCGATAGCCACGAAGAACAGAAACCAAATAGCTACACTTGTAAAGAACTGGAGCATACTCCATACAGAGATAGAAAATACCTCTTTCAATACCGTTATATCAATATGCCAGTATAAGCCATATGCTTTTTTATCAAAGTGCTGAAACATATATGCAGTCAATACCGCCAGCGAACACGTTTCAGCAACTGAAGAAGCAATAGCGGCTCCCGATATGCCCATATCAAAGCTGAATATCAGGAGCCAGTTTAGCGGAATGTTTACCAATACGGCAGTGAAAGCTGCCAAATTCATGGCCTTTGTCTGTGTAATGCCAACCAAAAACGAACGTAACGCAAGGAATGGGAAAGAGAACAATAATCCCCAAATACGCCAATCCAAATAGCGTATAACCGCATTATAAACATCATCCGAAGTTATCAGATGTTTCAACAGAACGGGAGAAAATATTTTGGATAGCAGACAGAGGAGTACCGCCAGTATTAACAAGAAAAACAATCCCTGAAAGAACGTCTTTCCCGTTTCTGCATACCGCTGTTCTCCGTTACGGCAGGCAATTACCACTTGCAACCCCAAACTGAACCCGAAGCCGAGCATATAAATTGCCAAGAACCAAATACCGGCAAGGGCGGACGCGCCGAGTTCCACATCACCCACGTGCCCCAAGAATAAGGCATCGGTAATGTTTATAAGTTGTTCAATCAGAATGCTCATCATTAGAGGAAAAGTGATGAGCCAGATTTTCTTATAGGTATAATACATTTGTTCAAACCAATATGAAACGACAAGCCACACTGCCGGTAGCAGCGTAACGAGTGCTTTAGTAACTATATAAAGGGAAATATTGGCAAAGCAACAGATGACAGACTTGATATAAGCCTGTCGGTTGCTCAATAGCAAGCTTTTGGAGTGCTATTCGTTGAGTGTAGCTATATGCACAACTGCCATTTCATATTGATGAACTATTCTGAATCAGCTAATGATACCGCAAAGTTAACCATTTTTACCGGAATCTCCAATTTGATTCTGCAAAATACGGATTCCATAAAAATCAACTTCATCAATTCTATTATTCAAAGGCCGAATCCAGCAGGGAAACGGCCTCCTCCTTTTTGCTGTTAACAATTTTAGCGTATATTTGGGTGGTTCTGACCTCGGTATGGCCGAGCAGCTTGCTCGTGGTATAGAGGTCTGCGCCCATAGTAAGCTCCATAGTAGCAAAAGTATGGCGACTGACGTGGAAGGTAACGTGCTTCTGTATTCCGGCTTCTTTGGCCCAGGTATCAAGCACGGTCATGTTTTTGGATAAGGGAGGGAAAATATAATCGTCCTCTCCGGCGTCGCCACGCTCCGGCATCCACCTCAAAGCCTGTTTGTTTAGGGGGAGGAAAAGTGGACGGCGTGTCTTGAACTGGGTTATCTGCAAATGCGATTTTTCGCCGTCTGTGATAACATTCTTCCATTTCAGCCCTCTCACGTCGCTTATGCGCAGTCCGCAGAAGCAAGAGAATAGAAAAGCGGCCTTGATGTCGGGGCGGCGGCAAGGCGTTTCGATAAGTTTCTTAACCTCGTCGACGGTGAGAAATTCGCGTTGATAGGTTGTGCCTTTCAAATGTGAGCGGTCAAGGCCGAACATCGGATTTGATTGGAGTATTTCTTCTTCAACGGCCACATTGAAAGCGGCTTTAAGGCAACGCAGATAGTTGTCTACTGTACCTTTGGAGGGCTTGGTGTTCTTGTATGTAACGTAATCATTCATCAGGTAGAGCATAAAATCCGTAAGCCATCGGCGGTCGATTTCGGCGAGGGTCGCGTCTTTCCCGGCCTCGTAGCCCTCCAATACGAAAATAGTAGTCTGCACCCAGCGTTTGGCACCGAGTTTGCCCTTACTTACCTGTCTGTCGCGGTAGATTTTCAGCCAGTCCACAAGGCGCATCTTAGCGCGCACATCTTTCTTTATTCCGGCGGTGCCGTTTGTGATCTGAATAATGCGCTGCGCTTTGATAGCATAGACGACCTCCATAGTCTGCCTGTTCTGCGCACGGGCGGCGGCGTCGGTTTCAGGCACAAGATATAGCTTCAGATAGTCGTATGTACGTCTGCCGTTCACGTTTATTGCGAGATAAACGGAGCGGCTTCCGTTGGCAAGCTCCTTGAAGCGGATTCTGACCGGCTCCTTTGATTTCCCGTTTCGTTTCAACTCCGTTGTTACGGCAGCTATTTCGGTTTCGGACTTTCGCTTGGCCTTAAACTCCTTATAGTGGTCTGTTTCCTCGAATATGTCCTTAGGCTCTCTCGCGCTTGGGCGAGGCACGAAAGTGCCGTTGCGCAGTTCTTCCTCTCGCTCACGCTTGACAGCCTTTGCCTTTGCATTTATACGCTTCGCCTCGGCTTCGGAGGCATCGGCAGGGCAATACAAGCGTAAAGGCTCGCAACAACGTTGCTCTCCGTTTTCGCCATAGTGGATATAAAGATAATAAGACCTGTCGCCATTGCGCAATATACGCCATGCGAGAAGGACTTTGAACTTGTTCCGTACAGTCTTCTTTCCCGGCGCATCTTCCTTCGGCACCTCCGGCACGGTTGCAAGTGGCTTCTCCACTTCTGCCATACGCTGTTCCCGTATGGCATTGGCTTGTTCCATGATTCGGGCATTGGCTTCGTCTTCGCCGGGAGTGAGATATAGTTTAAGGAACTCGTATTTTCTCTCTCCCCGAACATAAATATCGAGATAGAGCGATTGGCGACCATCTTTGAGGTCTTTGGCACGGAGAGTTACAGGCTCGCACGATGTGCGCTTTGCACGGGCGCGGGCTTTGGCCGTTCTTCCATCTGCGGCTGCACTCTCCGGCCTTACGGCTGTGGCCTCCGGCTCGGCGTGGCCGAGTTGCGCCAGTTTAGCCTGTCGCATTTCTTCGGCCATACGCATAGCCTCGGCATTTGCAAGGGCGGTTTCACTGTCCGTTTCCGGGTGGATATAGAGCTTAAGGAACTCGTATGTGCGTTTGCCTCGAAAATAGATGTCAAGATAAACGGATTTGCAGCCGTCGGCCAGTTGCTTGAAGCGGATTTTGACAGGCGATTTAGGAGCCTTGGGAGAGGGCGTTTTCATAAGCGGTTGTGGTTTGATTCCGAGTACAAAGTTACAAAAAATATTTGGATTTGTTACTATATTGGGAACCAAAAACGAACCAAATAAGATAATAAAATCTGTCAACAACGCTAATAATAACAAACAAGCGACAAAATACCCCAAACATAACGCATTGATATAATGTGTATATAGTTGCAGATGCTTTCAGATGGTGGAATTATGAAATATAACGTGGGATTCTGCGTTGCCGTCCGACATGAATAGGGCAATGCGAGAAGCCTCTGCTTGTAGGACGGTAACAGATACAGATTCCTACGCTATTCTTTTTATACTGACCTAACGCCAACGAGGGGAGTCCAGCGGCATCATGTTATAACCATGTACAACTATAGAGTCGCATTCATGGTGAATGGAAAGCAAATGAATGCATGGTTCGTTTCACCTGAGAAATATTCAGATGAACCGACCAACAAAACTCGCTTTCGAGAGATGGCTCGATTGGCCGTCCAAGATTATCTTCGCGAAGCTCGAAGTGTTCCTCAAACTGGTAACGCAGAAGCATTAGCGGTTTGGCCTGAGATATTACCTTCAAAAGGTGTGATTCAACCTCTTGATGCATTTGAGATAACCGAGTAGAGCTATGAAACCAAGTGTATCAACTCTGATTCTGTGGATAATATCTACAGTATTCTTCAGTTTTAACTCCGCTTACGGAGTTGAAGTGGGTATTCCTGTTATTGAACCAAGTACACTTGCAAATAGTGTATATATTATTCCTGCAAGCACAGAAGGTTCAATAACTATCGTATGCGATGGTACTATACATAAAGTTCGTGTAGACGGGGATTTTGTATGGGATGGTTGGGGGTATAGTGTAGCAATTAGATTGCCGGACAACGTAATGGATCGAGAAGATCATACAATGGGAATTTTGTATGAATATGCTGGTCCTACTAGTTTAAAAGAACACTTTTATACATTCAGAATAGGAGGCCCTTCAACCGGGTCAGCAGGAGATTTTTCAATTGGCGGAATTAATTACCAAATTGTTAGTCAATCAAACTTAGAAGTAAATTGCGTTGGGGGCAATATTGAGGGTGAGTTGAACCTGCCAGAATCAGTCAACTTCAATAATAGAACATATTCAGTAATAGGAATTGGAGACGAAGCTTTCAAGGGAAACGAGACTCTGATAGGAATAAATATCCCATCATCAGTAAAAAACATCGGGGAGAGTGCTTTTCGAAATTGCATATCCTTGTCACAGATATCGGGAGGAGTGAACCTTGAATATATTCAAAATCAAGCTTTTTATAATTGTACCTCTTTAAAAGAAGTTCAATTCTTTTCTCAGTTGAAATCAATCGGGAATAACGCTTTCTATAAAAATACTTCCTTGGAAAGTATTAACTTTCCAGAAGATGCTAATATTTCTTTGCAAAGAGAAGTATTCAGAGAATGCAGTTCCTTAAAGTCTCTTGATTTTAATAATTCAATATATAGCGTTGGAGATTATTGTTTTAAAGAATGTAATTCACTGCAACAATTAATCCTAAGTCCTCAAATTACTTCAATTGGAAGGGGAGCATTCCAAGGTTGTAAATCTCTAATTGAAGTCTTTTTTTTAAGGGACATTGTGATTCATCCGGATCTAATATTTAATTATTGTCATTCGGGATTAGAAATGTATGTCCCGTCAAGTAAGAGATGTGGATTTGGAAAGGAGTATATTGATTTCAAAAAGAATATGTTCAATTACTCCGGTCAATCCCATATAATTGAATGGACTAATAACTTGAAGGCTTATCAATGTGAAATTTCTGAATCCGAATGTCAAACGGATGTGAATGCGGGGCAATACACTAAGACTCTTAAAGCAACATATTCTAATGGGGTTGACATCACTGTGGAAATCCCATACGAATATACAATAAACAAAGCCCCAATGACTTTGTCGGTTAATGATGTTCAACGGGAATATGGAGAACAAAATCCCTCGTTTACATGTAATATCTCGGGATTCATTAATGAGGAGAACGAACAGACGCTTGGAACAACTCCTGCATTTGAGTGTGAGGCTACACAAACAAGTAAGGTTGGTAATTATAAAATCCTTGCTTCATTGAATGCTCAAAATTATGAGATTACATATAATTATGGGACTCTTACCATTGTAAAAGCTCCATTAACCGCTACTGTATCAGACTCAAATAAGGTCTATGGGAATAAAAATCCGAATTTCGCACTCTCATTCTCAGGCCTTAAAAATAATGAGACGGAACCGGAATGGGCTGTAGCTCCAAAATTCTCAACGACGGCAACAGTTGCATCGGAGGTTGGCAAATACCCCGTCACCGCGTCGGATGGTGTAGCAGTCAATTACGATGTGACCAAGTATAATCCCGGCACCATAACTGTAAACAAACGAGATTTGACAGCAAAAGCAAATAATTGTGAACGTCTGTATGGTGAAGAAAATCCTCAATTTGTAATTTCATATTTGGGTTTTGTAAACGGAGACACAGAAAATACGTTGATAAATAAACCCGTAGCAGAATGTAATGCGACTAAGGCTTCAAATGTCGGAACGTATTCCATTGTGGTAACGGGTGGAGAAGCAGAAAACTATAGTTTCGTTTATCAGGATGGCTCATTGAAGATTAATCCTTTGACCACTGGTTTCAAAAACGTCTACAACACTGTGACGTATATGGATATGGACATAAGTAATTATGACAATTACTTTAATTATATCCCGGAGATTACAGGCCCGTTCAGCGAAGATGATTTTTGGACTGAATTATTGTTTTTGGATAAAGACAATGTTTATCCCGATAGTCAGCATGTGCTTACGATAGCAGGAGGTGAATATGCCGGCAATTATGTCAACACGAATATAGATCGGCCAATGTATGCCGGTAAATATATATTTAAGCTGACTCCGAAACGTGAAAATCTCAATGTTGTTGCCAATCCGTCGCAGGCATATATGACAGTAAATAGAACTTCCAATAATTTGGAATGGGATGCAGATAGTCCGATTTCGGTTAAGGTTGGTGAGAAAATAGACCTTGGTATTGCATATCGGGCTGATCAATGGTGTGATTTCGTTACTGACTATGATAACGAATTGATAGAACTGTCATCTTATGATGAGAATGGCATGACTCCGCATTGGTATGCTACGGGATTAAAGGAAGGTGAGACATATATGTCGTTCAGAATAACATGTGACAAGAACGACATGGGATTCTATAATTTCAGCGATTCGCAAACTGAGTCTAAATGGATAAAAGTAGAGCCATCTTCCGGGATAGAAGGCGTTGAGACTGATAATGGCAATATTTCTGTCAGGACTAAGAATGGAACTATATTCATCTACAATAAGCCTGAAAACTCGATAGTTCGTGTCTTCAATCTGCAAGGAAGCCTGATTAAGGAAACAGAGGATTCGGACGTGAAGAATCTGGCAAAAGGAATGTATGTGATAACCGTAGAGGATAGATCCTTCAAGGTAATGTTATGAGAATTGACGATAATAATGTGACGTTCAGATTTCGCTTTAGGGGGATATCCTCTAAAGCGGAATCCCTCAGAGTCCTTATAATCGTGCGATAAATACAACACGGGAATTAACCATAAAAGAATACGATGAAGAATTTGATGAAATGCCTGTTGCTGGCGGTGGGGGCGATGATTCTCGTACCGGCTGTGGGAAATGCACAGAAGCTCACAATGGGGTCGGGCGCGGCGTTGTCCAAGATTAAATATGCTTCCGTCAGGATGGATTTCAGTCAGACTGTGATCAAGGGAAAGGCGATGAAGGATTTTCTTGCCAAGGATGCAAGCAAGGAAGTAGAATACTGGAAGGAGTTTGACGAGGATATCAAGGAAATTACCGCCGACTTCGTCAAGGAATTCAATGACGAGGAGTGCCCTATGGTGCTGACGACTCAGCCGGATATGGATGTGGAGTTGCAGATTGTAGTGAAGAAGGTAAGCAAGGGCGGCGACCATGTGTGGTGCGATTATGTTTTCCATCCTAAGGACAGCGACGAGCCTCTTGCCGTCATTACGATGGATTCCGAGGATGGCAGCTGGGGATCGTTTACCAACCTGATGGGCGATGCGTTCGACCTGGCCGGCGAGAAACTGGCCAAATACATCCGCAAAGCCATCAAGAAGGGATATGTGGCGGAGTGACATCCATTACCTAAGCCCGCAATAAAAATGACGGACGCGCCGAGGCTCGGCGCGTTTGTTTTTTGTGGCGCGGGCGCTCCGTGCCGCGCAACTGGAATGACGGCGTCCCCGCCGTCAACTAATGGGCGGTGGGGACACCGCCCCTCCAGTCGCCTGCATTAGCGTTCCGTGCGCGGCTCGGAGAACCCACACCACTATATGCTTCGGGTGAGGTATCTGTAAGTTCCGTGCGCAGGTAGAGTTTGCTATATTTAAAAAGTGATTGAGGAGATTGGGGCGCTCGATTTCAGGGCGAGGAAGGTGAGGACGGTGGATTCGGGACGGTCGGAGACGTCGGGGACGGGAGCGGAGATGGTGATGTCTGCCAGGATGCCGTGACGGGTGACGCGGTTTTGAGATACGGATAATACGGGGAAACCCCAGTCGTTGGGGTAGGGTCGCGCGGCGGCATGGGCGCGTAGCAACGCGGTCATGGCCGGCCAATTGTCAAGCATTACAACTACATCGATGTCGCGCCAGGAGGCAATCAGATTGGAGAAGGTCTGAGACGCTTGCCCATCGTTGCCGATGGCGTAATATCGGCAGCCGTGATCTTGCGGCAGATCGGTTTCGGCGGCATCAATGGTGCTGACGACGGCCACACGGCAGCCGGCTTGCTGAAACGGCTTGGTGTATTGGCTTATGGCATGCCTGTCGCGGGCAATGACCAATACGCGCAACGGTTTGAACGGGAATGTGAGCAGGTGGCGTGAAGCGGGGCTGACGCGCGTCGGCGCGCAACCGGACTTGCGGTTGTGAAGCTCCTCCATCTTCTTTTCAAGGTAATTGTCTGCCATGCCGCAAAGTTACAAAAAATATCCGACACAACCTTTTGTCGTGGTTATGGTTTTAATTATAAAACTTAAGTATCTCAAGTTTATAAGATGGAATTTAAAGAAAGGCAATGTACGGAACTATCAGGTAGATTATATTCCAATCGGAATGTGGTGCCTCGGAGAGGCTGTTTCTCGATAACCCCACGATGGTCGGGGACAGCTTCAGCCGGCACCGGCCTTCGTGGGGTCAGTCGGGCATGACACAGCTTGGTCGGAGACCATGCCTCTGTACTGCCTGATGTGTATCCCCTATGATCGAGGATTAGGTTGCTTAAGGCGAGCGGCATGGTCTCCGACCAAGCTATGCCGAGCCGGACTATCCCCACGAAGGCTGTCGGGACGCTTCGCGCCCTATAGCCATCGTGGGGTTAATGAGAAATAACCTCTCCGAGGTATCGGCTCGAAGTGTCTGTCAAATAGTTAGTTCTGTGTGAATCTGTAAGTTCTATGTAGGCTAAAAGCCTCGCTTTTGCCGTTTAGTTCTGTGCCTTGAGAATCTTAATAATTCTAACATGCACAAGTTGAATTATAAAATTGTATGGTTATGAAAAGGATTGGAATAATTGTGATGGCGGTGGTGACGGCAATGGTTACGGCATCGTCGGCGCAGGTATGCGAATATGCGGGCACGAGTCTGCCGTACCCCGGCGCCGGCGATCAGGAGGCGTATCAGGTGCCGGATTCGCTGGAAGTGGTGTATGTAGACCACGTCGGACGGCATGGGGCGCGGTTTCTTTCCAAAGCATCATATACACAGGATATGCTGAAATTCCTCGACTCGGAAGGGCCGTTAACGGCAGCCGGAGTAAAGCTGCGGGCGTTATGCCATCGTCTTGATTCCGTGACGGCCGGACATTACGGGGCGCTGGATTCGATAGGAATGGTGGAGCAGACGGGCATAGGCGACAGGATGTCGCGGCGTGGAGCGGAGGCTCTGCGTCAGCTTGACAGTGTCACGGCGATAGCCTCGTATGTGCCGCGCTGCGTGATGAGTATGGATATATGCTCTCATGCCGTGATATGGAATCATCCCAAAACGGAAATGGGTCAGGGAAGCGGGCCGCGTTACAATCAACTTGTGCGGTTTTTCGATACGGACAGCGCGTATATCGCATACGACAGATCGAACGAATGGAAACGTGTATGGGAAGCATACGACGCCAAAGTCAGTCCGGTGGATGTCGTGCGCCGGCTTATACCCGCTGGCAATGCTGTGAGCGACAAGAAACAGCGCAAGATGGCACGCGTGATGTATAAGATAGTATCCGGTGCCAATGCTGTGTTCGGCGATGTGGACTGGCGCGCGTTTTACACGCCGCAGGAATACCGCCGTGCATGGCAGAGTGAGAATCTGCGCCATTATCTGACCTATTCGGCCAACGGATTGAGCCTGACGCCGTCGCGTATGTCATGCAGTCTTGTAGCTGACATTGCCAAGAGCCTGGAGCATGCCTCACAGCCCGGTTATGACGGCCCGGCGATGACGTTGCGGTTCGGGCATGCCGAGACGCTGATGCCGTTGCTGAGCCAGTTGGCGTTGCCGGGATGCAGATATGTGACGACCGACTGGACCCGGGTGGCCGATCATTGGCGCGATTATGAGGTGGTGCCGATGGCCGCCAACCTGCAGCTGTTGCTGTTGAGAAGCAAGAACACGGACAGGATGTATGTGCAGACTCTGCATAACGAGCAGCCGGCCATGCCGTTGATGACGTACAGGCAGGCTCAAGAATGGCTCGACCAGTCACTTACAAGATGAAGTCCCGCTGAGGGTGTTGTAAAACATGCCATAAAATTTGCCGGAGCCGCGGATTAGTGTTAATTTTACACAATTTTGGGGATGGAAACTGTTACCCGTGTGCCCTATTACCCGTTCGGGGCCGCAGGAGTCCAATGTGACGTGTGAAATTACAAACTAATCTGATATGATGAATAAAGTGTTATTGACGGCAAGGTTTGCCGCCGCGGCCTCCATGGGGGTGTCGGCGCAGACATTCAAGGAATGGCAGAATCCGGAGGTTAATGCCGTGAACCGCGCTCCGATGCGCGCTGCGAATTTCGCCTATGACAAGAACGAGGCGGCGCTTGACAGCCGCAACATGAAGGCTTCAAAAAACTATCTGAGCCTTAACGGTCTGTGGAAATTCAACTGGGTAAACGATGCCGACCGGCGTCCGGTGGATTTCTGGAAGAAAGACTTCAACGACAAGGGGTGGGGCGAGATGCCCGTTCCCGGCATCTGGGAGCTGAATGGATACGGTGATCCGCTGTATGTCAACACCGAATATCCCTGGAGCAATCAGTTCGAGAACAATCCCCCGTACGTGCCCGTGGCCAACAACCATGTGGGCACATACCGCCGCGAGATAAAGGTGCCGGCCAACTGGAAGGGCAAGGACATCATCGCCCACTTCGGTTCGGTTACGTCCAACATCTATCTGTGGATCAACGGCCAGTACGTAGGTTATAGCGAGGACAGCAAGCTGGCCGCCGAATTCGACGTGACCCGCTACCTGGTGCCGGGCAAGGAGAACCTGATAGCATTCCAGGTGTTCCGCTGGTGCGACGGCACCTACCTGGAGGACCAGGACTTCTTCCGCCTGTGCGGTGTGGCACGTGATTCCTATCTTTACGCCCGCGACAAGAAGCGCATAGCCGACGTGCGTGTCACTCCCGACCTGGAGAATGAATACAAGGACGGTGTGCTGAACGTGGATCTGACTCTGACGGCTTCGGCTCCCGTCACCCTGAGCCTGAAGGATGCCGAGGGCAACGAGGTGGCTACCGGCACGGCAAACAAGAGCGGCCGCACCCAGCTCAAGGTGGCTGATGTGAACAAGTGGAGCGCCGAGAAGCCTTATCTCTATACTCTTACCGCTACCATGCAGGGCAACAGCGAGGCCGTGCCCGTAAACGTCGGCTTCCGCAAGATCGAGATGGTGAAGGATCAGGTATTGGTCAACGGCAAGCCTGTACTGTTCAAGGGCGTTAACCGTCACGAGCTGGATCCCGACGGCGGTTATGTAGTTTCGCCGGAGCGTATGCTGCAGGATGTGGAGACCATGAAGAAGCTGAACGTCAACGCTGTACGCACATGCCACTATCCCGACGATCCGTTGTGGTACGACCTGTGCGACAAGTACGGACTCTATATGGTGGCCGAGGCCAATCTGGAAAGCCACGGCATGGGCTACGGCGAGAAGACTTTGGCCAAGAACAAGCAGTATGCCAAGGCGCACATGGAGCGCAACCAGCGCAACGTGGCGCAGCACTTCAACCATCCGGCCGTGATATTCTGGAGCCTCGGCAACGAAGCGGGCTACGGTCCGAACTTCGAGGCTGCCTACAAGTGGGTGAAGAACGAGGATCCCAGCCGTCCCGTACAGTATGAACAGGCCCACACCACCGGCCTGACGGATGTATATTGCCCGATGTACGCCGACTACAATACGATGGAGCAGTGGGGTGAAAAGGGACTGAAAGGGGAGGTTAACAAGCCCCTGATCCAGTGCGAGTACGCTCACGCCATGGGTAACTCCGTGGGCGGTTTCAAGGAGTATTGGGACCTTATCCGCAAGTATCCCAACCTGCAGGGCGGTTTCATCTGGGACTTCGTGGACCAGGCCATCCGCACCAAGGGCAAGAACGGCGTGGAGATATACGGCTACGGCGGCGACTTCAACCGCTTTGACGCCAGCAACGACAACTTCTGTGCAAACGGTATCGTGAATCCCGACCGCATCCCCAATCCGTCGGCTACCGAGGTGAAATATTACTATCAGGATATCTGGACCCTCCCCGTGGATCTGGCCAAGGGCAAGGTCAGGATCAAGAACGAGCGCTTCTTCAAGTGCCTGTGCGACGTAAACCTCGACTGGGTGCTTCTGAACAACGGCGTGCCTGTGCGCGAGGGCCGCATCAGCGACATCAAGGTGAAGCCCGGTACGGAGACCGAGGTGACCATCCCTTACGGCGAGATTTCGGACCGGGGCGAATGGGCGCTGAATGTGTCGTATGTTCTGAAGGAAAGCACCGGCGTCCTTCCCGCAGGATATGAGATAGCCGGCGAGCAGTTCCTGCTCACCGAGCCGAAGGCCAACGACATGAACATCGCCACGGTAGCAGCTTCCAACCAGGATGCTCCCGTTGCCACGGTGGCGGATAACGACCGTCACTATCTGATTGTGAAGGGTCAGGACTTCACGGTTGAGTTCAACCGTCACAGCGGTTTCATGACCCGTTACGAGGTGGCCGGCACTGAGTACATCAACGAGGGTGGCAAGCTGGCGCCCAATTTCTGGCGCGCGGTTACCGACAATGACTTCGGCGCAGACCTGATGCGCAAGTATGCAGCATGGAAGAATCCCGAGATGAAGCTGGAGAAGCTGACCGGCGAAAGCAAGGACGGCCTTGCCTACATCACGGCCAAATATTCGATGCCCGGCGTGCAGGGTACGCTCGACATGACATACGTGGTGAACGGCAACGGTGCCGTCAAGGTGACCGAGGCGTTCAAGGCCACGAAAGATGCGAAGGTGTCCGACATGTTCCGTTTCGGAATGCAGATGCAGATGCCCGAAAGCTTCGACGCCATCGAGTACTACGGCCGCGGCCCGATCGAGAACTACTCCGACCGTAACCACGGCACCAGGCTGGGCCTGTACAGGCAGACTGTGGCCGAGCAGTTCTATCCCTATGTCCGTCCGCAGGAGACCGGCACCAAGACCGACATCCGCTACTGGAAGCAGCTGAACCATGCCGGCAAGGGTCTGGAATTCATTTCCGACGCTCCCTTCTCGGCATCCGCTCTGGACTATACCATCGAGAGTCTTGACGAGGGCCTGCACAAGCGCCAGACGCACTCGCCCGAGGTTGAGAAGGCCGGATTCACCAACCTGATCATCGACAAGGAGCAGATGGGCTTGGGCTGCGTCAACAGCTGGGGTGCACTCCCGCTGCCGCAGTACCGCCTGAAATACGGCGACCGCACCTTCACCTTCATCATGAAGCCGGTGAAGTAAGATGAAGCCGGTGAAGTAAGCGACCCCTAATCCGGCCCAACGCCGGTACCCAACAATACAAAAATCGTGTAGTTTTAAACTCCGAGTTTAAAACTACACGATTTTTATATCCTCTCAATTGCTTCAAAACTTGTCAATATCGTAAATTATATATATATTTGCGTAATTTTAAACTCAGAGTTTAAAATTGCACGATTATGAATTACATTCCAAGACTGATAACGCCACATATAGAGGATGCAGCAAGATATTTCCCGGTAATCGTTGTCACAGGGCCTCGGCAGGTGGGCAAATCCACCTTGTGCAGGCACGTGTTTCAGGATTATCGTGTTTATAATCTTGAAGATGCCGCTTTGCGGATGTCAGTACGGGAAGATCCGAAAGAATTCCTGAATGGCTGTGGTGATCATGTCATTATAGATGAAGTGCAGCATGTGCCGGAACTGCTGTCATACATACAGGTAATTGTCGACGAATATCGCGACAGAAGGTTTGTTCTGACAGGAAGCAGCAATTTCGCGTTACTTGAGTCCATCAGTCAAAGTCTGGCCGGACGGTCCGCCGTGTTTACGCTGATGCCGTTGTCCCTAAAGGAGTTGGGCGAATATAAACAGTCACGAACCGATGACATCCTGATAGGAGGATTTTATCCGGCTGTACGGGCCAATGGAATGCCGTATGAAATGTTCTATTCCAACTATTATACCTTGTATGTGGAGCGTGACGTGCGGCAGATTAAGGAGATTCTCAACCTGCCGGCATTCGAAAAATTCATGCGTCTGTTGGCAGGACGTACAGGAAGTGAACTCAATGCCCTTTCCTTAAGCAATGAGATAGGGGTCAGTTCCCCGACCATCAAAAAATGGTTCGGGCTTCTGCAGACCTCGTATATCACCTACCCGTTATATCCATACTATGCCAATATTGGCAAACGGCTGTCTAAATTACCGAAAATATATTTTTACGACACCGGGCTGTTGTGTTATTTGCTTGACATATCGACTCCTGAGCAGTTGGCCGTACATCCGTTGCGTGGAGCTGTATTCGAGAATATGGTTATCTCAGAGATGCTTAAGGACAGATATAATTCGGCCAAACGGCCCAATCTGTCATTCTATCGAGAAAATGCGGGTCGGGAGGTAGACGTGCTGCAGGAAGATGGACAACACCTTTCACTTACAGAGATAAAGTCTGCTTCCACATTCAACAAGGACTTTACACGCAACATCAAATACTTGCAGAATCTTCTCGGCGATAAAGTGACGGACTCAAGAATCATCTACGACGGAGACTTCATACCGCCGAACGTATTTAATTTCCGCCGGGTATTTTAAGCGGACCATTATACTGGCCTGCAGGAAACGTGTAATTTTAAACTCAGAGTTTAAAATTACACGATTATTGGTATATTTTAGATTGATTGAGCAGTAGGATGGTCAATCCCGGCTGCGACGTTACTGGAATGACGGCGTCCACGCCGTCAACTTATGGGCGGTGGGGACACTGCCCCTCCAGTCGCAGACATTGTAGACACGCGGGTGTACAGGGATGGTTTCTATTGACACTTATATAACAATAAGGTGTTTAAATCATAAATTAAGATATTTTAACAATTAAAACTAATGAATTAGTTGTGGGAACGAAATATTTAGTTTAACTTTGTTGCAACTAAATTATTAGTTGAAATAGGCGGGTGGCTTTACTCAAAGCAGAATTGCTTTATAACTAATATGTTGACTTATAACTAATATGTTGACTTATAACTAATATATTGCTTTATAACTAATATGTTGATACTTATAACTGATATATTGAAAGGAGGAGCGATATGAGAGCCGGAAGAAAGAAACAGGTATTGACGGAGAAGGAGAGCGTAATTATGAACATGCTGTGGGAGAACGGGCCGATGTTCGTGCGCGAGATACTGGAGCATTATGAAGAGCCTAAGCCGCATTTCAATACGGTGTCCACTTTGGTGCGCATACTGGAAGGGAAGGGGTATGTCAGCCACGAAGTGGTGGGCAATTCCCATCGGTTTTATGCGACGGTGGATCAATCCGAGTTTCAGAAGCAGGGGATAGCCGACGTTATCAGGAATTATTTCAACAATTCGTACAAGCAGGCAATTTCCGCTCTGGTTGAGGACGAAAAACTGACCGTTGACGAGCTGAAGGAAATTATCGAATATATCGAGAGTAAGAATCCTTCCGATGATATTAAGAATCCTTCCGATAAATGATATTGCTATGGGAGAATTGTTTTCAATCACGCTTGTGTCGGGTGTAATGCTGCTGTGCATGTATCTTCCCTACAAGTTGTTGCTTTCCGGGGAACGGCAGCATCGCTTCAACCGCGCCGTCATAATATGCATGTATCTTGTGGCGGTAACGGTGCCATTGCTGCCGAGAATTTCGTTCCCGGTTGGCGGAACTGCCAGTGAGGCCGCGACAACCGCCGTAGGCAATATCACCATCGGCCCGTTGACGGGAGGAATATTGACTGCCCACGCTCCATTATGGACGAGAGTGGTTCTCTGGATCTACATTGTCGGGGTGGCGGTGACGTTGCTGAAATTCCTGTGGTCATACCTCAGACTCATGCATATTATCCGTCAGGGACATAAGGAGAGGCGAGAGGGTTATACGTTGGTGATTGCCGACGATGCCGCACTTTCGCCGTTCAGCTGGCGCAAGTATGTGGTGGTGGGCGATTCGAAGGATGCCGATGAACGCAGCGCGGTGATGGTGCATGAATTGCGCCATCTGTCCGCAGGGCATAGCATGGACATTTTCATCGGGCAGTTGTATGCTATATTGGTATGGTACAATCCCGTGTCGTGGCTCATGATCGACGAGCTGAAGACCGTACACGAATACGAGGCGGACGAAGCCGTGATTGACTCGGGCGCTAACCTCAAGGAATATCAGATGCTGCTAATAAAGAAAACTGCTGGCGCGCGATTGCCGTCACTTGCCAACAGTTTGAATCACAGTAAACTTCAAAAACGTGTAACTATGATGTACCAATCAAAATCAAAGTTGGCGGGAAAATTCAGCACGCTTGCGTTGCTGCCCGCCCTGGCCATAGGCATGGCCGTAGTGTCTGTCCCCTCGGTGGCGTCGGTCATATCCGATGCCTCGGAAGCCACCCTGATGGAATCCAGTCACAAAGTTAGTAAAAATTCCGATAATGCGGAAACGGCAGCGGTATCGGGAGTGCCTGTTTCGGATGCGATGGCATCGAGTGAAACAGTTGCCTCGGAAAGTATGGACGCAATCTCGGAAATGGATGAACCCGTGTCGGAGAATGCCTCGGAAGATCCTGTAGAGGCCGAATTGCCGTCGGATAAAGAGCGGGGAGAGGTATATGTAGCCGTTGAAAAGCAGGCGGAATTTCCCGGAGGAATACAGGCCTTGATGCAATGGCTCAGTATGAATGTGCGATATCCGGAAGATGCTATGAAGAACGATGCTCAGGGCCGCGTAATCGTAAAATTCGTGGTCAACCCCGACGGCTCCATTTCCGATCCGACGGTGCTTAAAAGTGTGGAACCGTCACTTGACCAGGAGGCAATACGCGTAGTTATGGCTATGCCTAAGTGGGAGGCTGCCTAAAACAACGGTCAGAAGGTGGCATCATACTTCAATCTTCCCATCGCATTCAAGCTCAGTGCCCCCGAGCCGAAGGATTCTACCGCAACAGCCAAGCCGTAATATCATACCTTTATATCGTAGTGGCGCAGACTCGGGTAGAGCCTGCGCCACCATTGTGTGGGCGACGGGGACGTCGCCCCTCCAGTCACCGGAGAGCCTATTATTATCGCTGTATGAACTTGCGGCCGTTGCTGATGACGATTCCCTTGTACGACTTGTCGACACGCTGGCCGAAGATGTTGTAAAGGGTATTGTCGGCGGAAGCGTCGGCGGCGATGCTGCCTATGCCGGAGCCGCCGATGACAGATGCGTCGTTATGCGCCATAATATTGGTGAGATAGATGGAGGGAGAATGAGGATAGTCATTGGCTATCTTCTCGCCGCCGAACTGCAGGACATTGATGCAATGCTGGGGAATCTCATTCTTCTTGGACCAGGTGAAGTCCGCGCGGTCCATGTCGATGTCGATGCTTTTCCATTCGCCTCCCTTGAGGTCGTAGACTTCAGTGACGAATTTTTCGCCGGGCCAGAAGTTCTGGAACTTGATGCACATCTGGTCGTCGTTCTGAGCCCAGATGTTGATGTGGAAGAAGCGGTATTCGCTCAGGTCGACGGTAGCCTGGAACTGCAGGGGCAGGAAGTCCAGGTTGTCGATGCGCAGAGCCGCGCCGTCGCCGCATTCATCGTCGCTGAACACGCATTTCTGTCCCCAGGAGGGGGCTGTCCAATCGTTGGCGGCATTGCCTTTCGAGTCCTTGAACACTTCGGGGAATTTATCCTGGTCGGCGGCGTAAATTACAGCCACGTCGGCCGCGTCCCATTTGATTGCGGGCGGCGTATCGGGTACGGTCTGTGCGAATGTCGGGACTGTCACGGCCACCATGGTGGCCAATGTTAAGAATTGTGTGGAAAGTTTCATATCTTGTTATAGTTTTTATTTCTGAATGTATTTTTTACCGTTGCGTATCACGATGCCCTTGTAGTCGCGGCCTACGGGCATACCGAACAGGTTGTAGGACTGCGCTGCCCCGTCATTTTCCGAGTCAATGCCGTTGATGCCTGTGGGTGTTGATGGATCTGCCGGGAAGTTCACTGTCAGTGTGGAAGGACGGGCCACGTCGGCCGGAAGATTCACGTAAGCGCTGAAGGGATAGACGATATGCCAGTTTACGACCTTGCCTTTGCCGTCGGTGCTCTTGGCGCTGTCCCATACGGTGAACGTTCCGTTGTCAAGATAATGCACGGCGTCGTTGGTTTCACCGGTCGTGGTGCCGTCCGAGACATTGTGGGGCTGGTGCACGCCTACCAGCACATTGTTTTCGGATGTGCTGTCCACGATATATGGCTGATCTCCTTCGGTAGTATACGAGGCATCACCGGTCACGGTCAAAGTATATTTGCCGGCTGTGTTTGCCTTGAGCACCACGGGGGTATGTGCAGCGATGGCGTTGCCCTCGATCTTGACTGCGTCCAGCACGCCATTGTCGGCCTCGTCGCTGTATGCGGCAGGAGCCTCGGCGTTGTATGTCAGGGTGTATGCTGTCACGCCCTCGGGAAGCGTCACGTCGCATGGAGCCGCGAAAGTGGTGAATCCGTCGATGTCTACATCGATTGTCGTGGCCGATTCAACAGCAAGGTTCATCTTGGAATAGTCCAGTGTAGCCTTGTAGACGCCGGTACTCCAGTTTTTTGCTCCGGGAGTCCATGTGAAATTGTCATAATTGGACCCTATGATATAATTCATCGTGGATCCCCTGTTGCCTTGCATACCCTTGAATTCGGCTTTTTCAGCGGGATTGTTGAAGTATGCCGTTCTTACACCTGCATTGTCGGTGGCGGGGAAATACGCCAGCGCGCGGCGGTTGGCATTGGCCAGGCCGTATGAGTTGATGCTCCACATGGCCTGTACTCCCTTGGTGTTCTTGAACATACTTACAGTGATGGTTCGGGAGCCAGTATTGGGTGCTACATAATACGCGGGTCCGTATGCTGTAAAATTCTTAAAATTCTTATCCAGGAGATTTTGCTCGTAATTGGAATCAGAGCTGTCTGCGATATACAGCCAGTACTTTCCAGACTTTCCACCTGCGACCTCGTCGATTGTAAATGTCGCGGAATATATGTCGTTTCCACTGTTCTGAGCGCCGGTCGCGGTCATATCAAATACTTTGATGTCGATCAGATCGGCCGGTTCAGTGCAGTTGAGGATAACCTTCCATTGCGATCCGGCCGCGGGATTGTCACTCCCGCTTTCTTGTGCGAATGCACCGAGCGTCAATAACGCCGATGTTGTAAATAGTAGTAGTTTTTTCATTCGAATAGATTTATTGGGTTGTCATTTATGTCGTTCAATTGTTTGGATGCGATCCGGAGCATGCCGTTATTACCGAATCGGTATGCAAAGATAGTGTCGGCATTACCTGCGGCATATAATAATCCGTCATTCGGATGCAAGAATTCTGTAAAAGGTCTATTTCCGGTGCAATGATTCTTCAAAAAGGGTTTTATGAGCTGACCAGCTCGGAATCTTGCCTTTCAGTCCGAGTTTCTGGGCCTGTTCAAAGCCTTCGTCATCCGGGTGCATGTCGTTGAAATATATCAGGGTCGCCTTTTCATCCAGCAGACGTTGCTGAAGGGCTTCGATGGGTACGGCCTGAACTGTAACACCTCTATCTATCGCTATTGCAGCCGCGGCACCGGCAGCCTGGCCTAAAGCCATCCAGCAAGGCTCCATGCGCAGGGTGGAGAATCCGATGTGCGAGCCGCTGACAGGCACGGGGAGCAACAGGTTCTCCACCTCCTTAGGTACAATTACGCCGTATGGCACAGTATAGACGGCCGTAGGATAGCTGATGAATCCGTCAAGATGGGCGCGCCCTTTTTCACGTTTGCGTGCGGCGTGCGAATCGAGGGCATAATGGCTTGCTGTGATGCTTGAGGCGTGTACCGGCGGTCGGCCTCCCTTGGTGACTGGCAACGCATCCTTGGCCGTGAAGAAATACATTCCCTCGAAACGGCGTCCCTCGCGCACGTATACATGGCGCGGGAAGTTGCCGTTGTCGCGGTATTCCTGTGCCGACAGGCCCCAGCGCTGGATTTCCTTACGGAATTGCGGAGGCAACGTGCTGTCGTTGGCGGCAAACCAGAACAGCCCCAATGTGTAGTCACGCAGACGACGTGCGAAGCGGTCGCGCCATTCCCACGAAGCAGTGGGCCACGGCCAGTTTTCTTCAGGAAGATCAGTGGAAATGAATGCGGCGTGTTGATTGTTGGCGTCGGTCTTACCGTTGGGCTCCGTATTGATTGTCACTAATTTTTCTATTCCCCAGTTATCCCACGGGATTATGGTCCGTTCGCCGCCGCGGAGCAGGTGCTGACGGTTCCGTTCCATCATTTCCGGAGTGACGTCGCGCATGGCCTTCCAGGTGTGTCGCCCGGTCCACACATCTTCGGCCAGGGATTCATATTCGCTTCGGTCATAGCGTTCGGGACGGGGGAAAGGCACGAGCTGGGCCGTGTCGTGTGTAAGACACAGCCGGTAGTTGTAGGCCTGCACGGCATTGTCCGCTTGGCCGGTGCTCCCTTCGGCCGGCGTAGATTTCCAATATTCGTATGTCCGGCCGGCGCCCGGCTCGTCGAACTCCCATGCAGCCTCTCGTCCTATGCGGTACGGCACGCGGGCGGCTGCGCCTAAGTCTCCCTCGTAGGTGGCATCGATGAAAATGCGTCCGCTGTAATGTTCTTCCTCGCCGTTGAGGCGATTGACCACCTTGATGGAATCGATGCGACGACCGTTGGCCGTCATGGCTATGTCGTCGTCCGTGAAGTTGAACTGGCGCATGGTGCGTACATTGATTCTATTCCCCTGCGATGCGATCATATCTCCGAATATTTTCTCCGCCACCGACGGCTCGAAATGGAATCCGTCGCTGCAGTCCTTGACCTGCTGCGAATTTTCGCCGTACGTATCGGCATAATATTTCCTCACCGCTCCTGTGAATTCGGAGAACAATCCGGTGGTCGCGCCACGGGTGGCGATATCGGTGGCTCCGAGACCGTTTGCCGGCAATCCTCCTATATGACCGGTACGCTCAAGGATTACGGATGTCTTGCCCATGCGCGCGGCTTCGATGGCCGTCATGATTCCGCCGGGGGTGGCTCCGACAATCACGAGGTCGTAATCGGCCCCCATGGATGGTGCACCTGCTGACACTGCGGCCAGCGTCAGTGAAATCAGTCTGCGTTTCATCGTGTGGTGGGATATTTGGCCATTATGGCTACTTGCGGACGGTCAACGGTGTAATCCTGTTCGGGGTGCACGCCGAGAATGTATTTGTTCCAGCGCGCTCCGCCGGCCCAGTAGGTGCCTTCCACGCCGTTGCGGGCGAGGTAGTCCAGGAACAGGTCGAGGCATTCCAGCCAGCGGGGATCGTCGGCCGGCACTCCGTACTCGCCGAACATTCCTCGTTTGCCGTATTTCTTAAGCCAGTCGACGAAAGGACGGGCACGGTCGATGCCTATGGTTGGGTAAGCGCCTTCCTCGTCGTAACCCTTGCGGTAGATACCCGAGGCATCGCGGTCGAAATAGCAGTGGGCCTCGTATATCAGGTTGTCCGACGGGTCGCGCAGCGATTCAAGACCTTGGTTTATATCGGGCCAGCGTTCGGCAGAACTCCATGTGTTTCCGGCCACCACTATGGCCGTGCGGCGGTCGACGGCGCGGATGGAATCGATGGCGGTCTGCGCTATATCCACCCAGGGGCAGTCGGGAAGCATGTCGTGGGGCTCGTTGCAGAGTCCGTAGCCGTAAATGGCCGGCTCGTCGCGCAACTCGCGGGCTATGGCAGCCCATGCTCCGGCGAAATGCGACGGCTGGAGTGTGTCGCCGATTACGCGGTTGCGTCCCATGTAATTGCGTCGGCCGTAATTGTGCATGTCCAACAGTATCTTCATGCCGCGGGCATCGGCTTCGCGGAGAAGATAACGGATATACTCGAGTTCATCGGTGCTGAGAGGCCCTCCCACTTCCCGCTGCAGGCGCTCCCACTTGAAGGGGAGACGTATCAGTCTCATGCCCTTGGACGCCCAGTAGTCCAGCTCGCGTGTGGTGGGATAATGGTAATCGACATTGAAGCGGCCTGCGCCGTCCATTTTCTTATGATAGAATTCCGCACCGGCGAGGTTCACGCCGAAAGGCCTGCGGTCGCAGCGCGAAGCCTGGAATTCAGTCGGAGCCCATTCACCGGGGTCGGATGTGAGTTCGTATTCGATTACGGCGCCCTGCGCGATTTCGTCATGACGGATCCATGAGCGGTTCAGGCGCTTTCCGTTCAGCGTGACCGATGCGATATGCCGTGCGTCGGGTGTGCGTCGACGGGCCGTGACCTGAATCTTCTTGCCGTTCTCCATGGTCAGGCTGACGCGCCCGAACGCCGGAGGCAGCAGGTAATAGAAATCCTGTCCCGCATTGGGGAACAGACCTATCGACGTGAATACATACCATGAACCCATCGCTCCGCTGTCCTCGTTGTCGGGGTAGCCGTTTTCGATCGAGAAACTGCGGTGTCTGATGGCGTCTATATAGTCGGCCGTGAGGTCGGGGCGGTCGCAGTGGCTGAAAACGAAGGGTGCCAGAAATCCCGGCTCGTTCGATATGTCTACCAGCCGGTGGTCGAAACCGTAGCGCAGACGCCGTATCATCTCCTCCTTGCCGCCGCACAGCTGTATCAGCCTTTCGATCTGCGCCGGGGTAAACAGGGTATATGTCCACGAGTTGCCTTCGTAGAAATAGTCCACCCACGGGCCGTAGACGTGTGCCGGGTCGATGGCCACACGGGTTCCGTCGGCCAGACGAGGGGCGATGAATCCCTTGAATCCGTGACTTTCCAATGTGGGGTCGAACATGTTCTCCCATGCGCGTGAGCGGGCTGACATCCGTACGGCCGTGGCGGTGTCGCCCATCAACGAGGCTATGCGCGCCAGGCAATCGTCGTTGTAGGCGTATTCCATCGTGTAGGAACACGACATCATCTTCCCTTGGCCCGGAATCCAGCCCCTTTCGAGATATTCCGGACAGCGCGCCCCGCTTGCGTTGGCCAGCATTACCCCGTATGCCTTCCGGCGGTCGAATCCCTTAACGTTCTTGACAATGGCGTCGGCTATGATGTTGTCGACGTCATCGCCACCCTGTTTGTTGTCCCATTCCATCGACGCAGTGTATGTCGGGGTGCATTTGCCGTCGTGGGCCATACGGTCGATGAAGGAGTTGACGGTTTTAGCCACAAAGCTTTCCTCTATCAGTGTCAGCAGCGGATAGGCCGTGCGCCATGTGTCCCAAACGCAGTAATGGTCGTCGATATGGTCGGTACCCTGCCAGTGCGGGTTGTCGCCCGAACGGTCGCGGGGCATCACCAGCGAATGATACAGTGCGGTGTAGAACAGGCGTTTCCCTGACTCGTCGCCATCGACTTCGATACGTCCGAGGGCGCGGTTCCATTCAGCCTTGGCCAAAGCCGCCACCCGGTCCACGTCCTTGTTTTCCAGTTCAAGGTAACGGTATTTCCCCGCGCGGTCAACGCTGCGCAGCGACACGCCGATTCCTACGTTTACCACGGACTTGCTCAAGTCGATGCGCGCATAGAGTTCCTTATCCCCCTTGTCGATAATCCGGACCTTGCAGTCCGGATCGTCGATGTGCATGGAGAAGTACACCCTGTAAGGCTGCTCGCTACCGAATCCGCCGGCATATTCACCCCAGCCCGACAGCACCGATGCGGCAGGGTCCCATTCAAGTGAGCCCCCATGGAACGTGCCGCGGACTATGGGAACTATATGCTGCGGAATGCTGTGACGCATATCGATCAGAAGCGACCGATTCTTACGTTCGGGATACGTGAACCGATAAGCCACCGCATGGCGCGTGGGCGCCATTTCGGCGTCGATGCCGTAACGGTCCAGATGCACTTTATAATAATATGGTGTGGCGATCTCGGCGGATTTAGGAGAATCGTGGCCGTTTTCCTTTGCAGAGAAAGACCCGGCCTGTGGCGAAAGGAACACCTGTCCGTAGCGCGACCACCCGATTCCGGACACGTGCAGCTGACCGAATCCGCGGATCCGGTCGTGTTCATCATATCCGTTCTGTCCGCCAAGGGGAGTCTGCGGCGACGGATTGACCGACCCGTGCGGCAGTTGCGGGCCTATTACGCAGTTGCTGTTGCCCCGCACGCCCATGAACATGTCCACCATGTCGGCAGGACAATGCGCGGCAACGTTAACGGCCGACGTAATTGAAAGAATAGCTGCGAGAACTGTTTTTTTCATTTTTCTCAGTGGTGAAAAGGTTACGGTAACGTGTCAGAGCCTCGATATAGTAGTAGTCGGCATAATTGATAGACGCGTCTATTTCATAGCCGGCCGGCATGTTGCCGGTGCTGTGCAGCAGGAACGCGCTGTTATGTTTCCGGCTCTGATAGGAGGCGGACGAAAGGCTGTGCAGCATTTTCTCGGCCGCCTTGATGTATTTTTTCGCGAGGGTGTCGTTGTCTTCAAGCTGTGCCAGCTCGATAAGTGCTGAAGCCACGATCGCGGCTGAAGACGCGTCACGTTCGGCATTCGGTATGTCCGGGTCGTCGAAATCCCAGTAGGGCACATAATCGGCCGGCAGGCGCGACAGGTACACGTCGGTGATTTTTTCTACAAAACGGAGAAATTCCTTGTCGAGGGTCTCACGGTATACGACGGTGAATCCGTAGATGCCCCAGGCCTGTCCGCGTGCCCAGAAACTGTCGTCGTTAAGACCCTGGTTGGTGCATCCGCGTATGAATTTCCCACTGACGGTGTCGTACAGGGCCACATGATAGCTTGTATAGTCTGCGCGGAACTGATTCTCCATTGTCCGGCGGGCATGGCTGACGGCGATGTCGCGGAATTCAGGCGAACCGCCGTTGTTGGCGGCGAAGAACAGGATCTGCAGGTTCATCATGTTGTCCATGATGGTGTTGTGCGGCCAGCCGTTGTCCTTCACGGCGTGGGGCCATGACAGTATGGTCCCGACTTTCGGGTTGTACAGGGCTGCCAGTTTGGCGGCTCCTTCCAGCAGAATCTTCTTGTATTCGCATCGGCCCGTGTTGGCGTAGGCGTGACCGAAACTGCACAGAAGCTGGAATCCGATGTCGTGGTCAGGCATGTGTTTCTTGTCGACCAGCGGACGCTGGCGCTCGGTATAGGCCAGGGCCTGCAGCTTGTCAGTGAGCTTGTCGGAATTTTCGTAATTGTACCACAGTATGCCGGGCCAGAAACCGCTGGTCCAGTCGTATGGCGTTGTGGTGAGCCATTTGTTCTTGTCGATGTCTATACTGCGCGGCAGCGCGCTGTCGTTGGGCAGTTCGGTAAGTGTACGGTCAATCTGTCGACGGCAGTATTCAAGCTGTCGCTCGGCCCATTTCACCTGTCGCGGCTTAGCCACCGCCGTTCCGGACATGCCCGGAAGGAGTGTCGCGAGGACTACGAACAGTATTGATCTTGGTGATGTCATAAACGTTGATTTTTCGACGCTAAGTTAGGGAATCGCTTTATGAGGGGATGCTAAAAGATTTCAAACCGATGCAAGGATATTTCAAATTACCGCATCCACGCTGCATCCGGCCTTTCCGTTGGTCGGGACAAGCACTTCGCGGTCTCCTCCCGGCGTGGATATCCGCAGCAGATAGTGGCGGCGTGCGGGATCGCTGACACGCAGATGTCCGTCGCGTATCATCATCATGCAGGGCTGCCCGGCACCGAATCGGCCTGCCGGGGTATCGATATATCCCTTTTCATAGAACACGATATATATCAGTGAACCGTCATTGCCGGCCACGGCCTGTACGGACGGAGTGTTGGCCAGTATGCGGAAAGAGTGTCCGGCAGGTTTCTGCGCGCCGGGAACCACGGCGTATGCGTATGATGCCTGTGCGGGCGCGACGCCATGCGGGATGGCCAGCGAGAATACGTCGGCGTCCATCTGGTCGTCGGCATATTCCACGTTCGCCACACAATTGTTCCATGCGCCGTGTCGGTGCGTCACGGAGCCGTATGCCTGTCCGTCGATTATGTGGTAGCCTGATCCGGCATGGAAGTACCAGTCGCCGTTGCGGCTCATGGAGGCGTTGGGCGAAAGACACTGTTCCACGGTGGTGACGATGCTGTCGGGAGAGGTGGAGCTGATTCCGCTGCCCATGCACAGATATTCATGGTCAAAGAAGAACCATGCCTTGCGTGCGCGCAGATCGGAACGCGGACTGATGAAGTCGAAGGCCACGGCGCCGTAAAGCGAATCTGTCACTGCCCCGGCGAAGCGGGTGGGATTGTCAAGTATATGTACCGAACCCCATGCCTCCAGCGGCTCGTATGGAATCATCGGAGTTGTCGCTCCGGGAATCATCCGGAAATCCATCACCGGCGCCATGTCGGCGTATTCACGGCCCGTGACTGAAAGCATGCAGGCGCCGTCTCCCCGGAAATGATTGCGTATGCCCTCGCTGTTGTGGGCGGCTTCGGAATTGGCGTTGCGCTCGGAATGAATACGGACGGAGGTCTGGAACTCCGGTCGTGAAAACACGAAATAGTCCGATTGCCAGAAGTGATGTGCGTATGAAGCTTGGTGTGTCGCCTTGCCGGCCTGTACGTCGGCGAAATGGCGCAATTCGCCGCTGCGGTATCCGTCGGACACCGACAGCAGCTTCTCGGCAAGCCGCGGCGTGATGACACCCTCGCCGGGGCGTGCTATCTCACGGTTCATTATAGATGGCTCGGCATACCGTCCCGCTACCAGATGGCGGCATACGGCGTCGAGATAATAGTCGATTACGAAATTGACGCCCGTGCTGTCGAACCGACACTCGGTGTCGCGCAGCAACGCGGCCCAGTATGAAAAGAATTCGGGGAGCTCCATGCCGTAGGTGAGCGTTGAATTCACGCGGTCGCCCCGGTGATGGAACGTCATGTCGGCCTGGACGCCTCGTCCGGCCGGCATATACGTGTTGCGCACAGCCGGACCACCGGTGGCGTCGTACATGATTTCTTCGAGCGGAGCGATGCGCGCCTCGTTCTCGATTTTCCTGAATATTGATGCGGCGTCCTTATAGTCGCGGCGCCAGACGAGTACTTTTGCATGGTTGCCCAGGACCTGGATGCGGTCGCCTCCCGGACGTGCAGGGAAATCCTCGGAATCTATGGCCGACAGGGATCGGTCTACCGAGTCGCGCAGGGCGGAGGGAAGGTCATTGTCAAGAATATAGGCCAGGGCCAGCATACGGCGCGGCACGCCTATTTTGCCGTACCACCAGTTGCTGTTGCGGTAGCCGGCACCGAACCAATGGCTCAGACCGTTGACGACGGCCCGATACGTCTTTTTGTCCTTCTTTGAGCCTTGTTCGTAGGCAAGCGCCATGTCTACAAGGCGGTCCAGATGTTTTTCAAGCTGCCATAGCGAACGCGAGTCATCGGAATAGTCTATGTCCGGCCAGCGGCCGTCGCGCCCTATCGCGGAGACCCATCCCGGAGTCTGAGCCGACGGTGGAACGGAAAGGTATTCGGCACGTATGGCGTCGCGCACGCCGTCCAGGGTCGCTCCGGCAGCATGAATGACTGCAAAGGTTGTGATTATTGACAGAATCAGACGTCTCATCGTGTTTCCTGATTGGAGAGGGGAAACCATATCAGACCGGATGTGTCGGCCTGACATGGTTTCGCATATAGAAGGGTTATTGATTATTTCTGAATGTATTTCTTACCGTCGCGTATTACGATGCCAACATAATTCTCGTCGACTTCGACACCCATCAGGTTGTAGGTGCGGCCGTCGCCGGTTTGTGAGACTGTCGCGTCGTAGCTCGGGATGCCGCTCTGCTGAGCCCAGTCGTTGAAGTACTTCTCCAGCACCTTCATCGTCGACTTCTCGTTCTTGGCCAGATAATTGCCGAGGGCGCTCTTGTCGGGCTGACAGGTGAGGGAATTGCTCTCGTACATGGCGCCGGCACACCAGTATGTGGCGTTCATGCCGTATTCGCGGAACAGCTGGAGCGCGCCGTCAAGAATATCCATGTAGCGCGGATCGCCGCTGGAATGGCCGTTGTAGGGAACGCCGAACTCGCCGATCAGGCCTTTCACGTTGTTGGTGCGGCACCATTCCAGGAACGGCAGGAAGCGCTTGCGGTAGTCTACTTCCTGATAGCCTTTCTGATAAGTTCCGGAATTGTCCTTGTCGAAGTAACCGTGAGCCTGGAACACAATCTTGTTCTGCGGGTCCTTCAGACCGGCGAGCAGCCAGGGGCTGTTCTCCTTGTAGCTCCATTCCACTTCGGTGCTGTAGCCGGGATAGTTCTTGTCGGCGTGGTCACCGTAAATCCATTCGTAGGCCGAGGCCCAGTTGGTACCCTCCACAATAATCTGCGCATTGGTGTCGACCTTGCGTATTTCGTCGATGGCAGCCTGGTAAGCCTCGACCAGTGTCTGGGCGTTTACCTTCGGCTCGTTCTGCAGGTCATAGCCCCAGATGTTCTTGTAATCCTTGAACTCGTTGGCTATGGCGCCCCACATCTTGGCGAAACGCTCGATGGTGTACTCGCCTTCGCCGATTCTGTACTGCGTGCCGTCGATGGTGCGCTCGGCATAATCGTGTGCGTCGAGGAATACCCACATTCCGAGGCGTTCGGCTTCGGCCACTACCTCCTTCATGGCGGCTACATCGCTCTTGGCGTTGGCGTAGTCGGGCGCGGGATTCTTCAGGTCCTCGATGAAGCGGGCGGCGCGGAAGGGGAGACGTATCAGACGCGCTCCCTTGGCCTTGAAGTAGCGGAGGTCCTGTATACGGGGATACATATAGTCGAAGCCGAAGGTGCCGGGTACGCTTCCGCCGGAAGCGGACGAGAGGTTGACGCCTAACATCGGTGTGTTCATGTCAGGCAGTTCGCCGGGAGTGTCATCCTGTATGTCCTCGTCACCGGGAACCGGGGGATCGACAGGGCCTTGACCGGGATTGCCCCAGAAGTAAACATTGTCAACATACAGGGTCTTGCCCGAGCCTCCCTTGCGTAGACGAAGCACGGCCATCTGCGTGGCGAAGTCGAAATCATGGAAGTTGGCGAGAGGAATGTCGAACGAGTTCCATTGACCCGGTACGAGCGCACGGTAGTTGAAGTCCTCGCCCTCGATCTCGTAGGCCGAGCCGTCGGCGGCGTTCCAGTTCTGGAAGCCCACGTTGACGGAAGCCACGGCGTCGGAAGCGGGTGTGTACATGTCGAAGTGAACGTATCCCTTGTCGGAAACGTCACGCTGTCCCAGGTTGACAGGCACCCAGTTGAAATTGGTGATGCGGCATACCTGCTGATTTTCGGCCTGATCGAGTATCTCCACAGTGCCTTCGCCGTAGTTGGCAATCTCGAACTTGCCGAACAGATTAGGATATGCGTCGGAGAAGAACGCCTTGACATCGGCCGCATCCTGAGTGGGTACGGGGGCGACGGGGATATTGTCGGGGTCGGGATCGGGATCCGGATCCACCACAGGCGAGCCGTTATAGAAGTATACGTTGTCGAGGTACACAAGGCCGGTCTTGCCGGCGGGATCCTTGAAGGTGATGTTGTTTACCGCCGACAGCCCCACATTCTTGAAATCCTGCATCTTGAGGTCGACGCTGACCCACTTGCCGGGGGTAAGATTCTGCTTGCCCGAATAGGCCTCTTTCTTTGAAGCCACGTTGTACATTCCCGGCTGTATCGCGGTGGTCACGTTGTTTTCCGGAACATATACATCGAAATGCACGCGCTCCAGACCGGAGAGGTCGACGGTGCTGACGCCGGCTTCCTGACCCAGCGCGAAATGAATCCAGCGGAAATCCTTGATTTCCAGGACATGCTCGCCGGGAGCTATTTCACGCGAGGTGATCTGGCAGCCGTTGTTGTTGTATCCGTTGAACTCGAACGAGCTGGTGTATGCGTCGCTGTAGCATGACCGCACGTTGACCGCGTCGATCTTGGGCGTCGGCGCCGCTACAGTAGGCAATGTGTTCTCAGGCTCCCTGGTGGTGTAGAAATACACGTTGTCCATATAGAACGTGTTGCCCGGAGTTTTGGTCATCGTCATGCGGAACACCTGCGCGTTGGAGAAGTCATAACCGTTGAAGGCCGACAGTGGGATGTCGATTGAGGTCCATTGGCCGGCCGGAGTGTCTGTGTTGTAGGCGTCGGCGTATTTTTCGCCGCCGCTGAACAGGGCGAATCCGAACCGGACCTGGCTCACGCCTCCCGTTTCGGGTGCATATACGTCGGCGTGCATGTATTCCATGTCGTTGAGCTTGCGTCCGCCCACGCTCACGGCCACATAGTCGCCGGTGAATTTCAGGATTTGGTCATCGCCGTTGATAGTGATGGTCTCCATGGTCGCGCCATGTTGACGATCCCATTTGGTGAAGGGGGTGTAGGCATCGGAAAACGACGACTTCACCTTGTCGGGACTGTGTGCCGGCGTGGGTGCCGGTGCAGTCGGTGCCTGGGCGAACGCCGGAATCGTTCCGGCCGCTATCGCCAATGCGAGTGACAGTGATTTGAGTTTCATAATCATTATTTAAGGGTTAAATCAAAAGTATCTGAAAACGGTTTGAATCGCGAAGGTTAACTTTGATGTCGCAAGTTAGCCTAAAATCCCGGCAAGGAATGCAATTATCCTGTAATCGTGTGCAAGAATCCGTTCGTCTCCTGTGCATCCCATATTTTTGCATCACTGCATGTCGTATCGCTTGATGCTGATGACTCCCCCCGACGTGGCGCGCAACGAATTGATGTATATGAATGCGCGGTAACGTCCGTCGGCCGTCTCGATCCACATTCCTCCTTTCTCCTTCATGTTGATGCAGTAGTCGGGCATGTCCGCCAGCTGTATCGTCTCGAAATCCACGTCGTCGATATATGTCCCGTAGTCGGGCTCGTCGGTAAGATGTCCGTCTATTATGCCCCATTCCTTGCGTATGTGCAGGTCGCGGTTCATCGATTCGGGCACCTCGAGATTGTCCAGCCATTCGCGGTCGGCTGCAGGGGCGGCGAAGGTGTGTCCGAACTCCACGCCCTGGTTGGTTTTGTTGCGCCACAGATACACAAGGTCGATACGTTCGGGTATTTCCCGGGCTTCCTCGAGGGTATAGGCCGTCATGTCCTGAAGCGAGATGTAGCACCGGCTTTTGGAGAGGGTGATGTCGCGGGCCATGTACTGCCGGCTGATAGTGTACGGACCCATCTCCATCGACACGGTGCGGCCGTTGCGGGCCGTGGCCGTGAAGTGGAACTTCACCTCCTTGCCGCGGGCTTCTTCGGGAATGCGGTAATAATAACGCAGCGCGGCCGCACAGGTGTCGGTGTTGAACGTGACCGTAGTGACTGTGCCGTCGGTGACCGACGGCGTTCCTACAGGCACCGCCACATCGAAGCCGGAGGAGTTGGTGTGGTACGAATTGTGTTCCAGCCAGGTGCCGTCCGCTCCGGGTATGGACGCCTCGACGGTGCATTTGTCCAGTTGTCCCGACCCGTAAGGCATCGCCATGGCATAGACGAAATATATGTCGTTGCCTACGATGTTGGGCCCCTGCGTGCGTTTCAGGCACTTGTTGTTTATGGGTTTGATCTCATTGTCGTCCCGGTCCGTGCAGGCGGTGAACGCCATACTGAACAGGACAAGCGTTATCAGGGAATATATCTTTTTCATGACTGCGATGTGGGTTGCTGGACTGTTACGTAAACTGTATATGTCTTTCGGACGCGGCGGCTGCCCGACACTACGGTGTACTGCCGCGGGTTGTCGAGGTCGGAGAAGTCCGTCATGCCCTCGACCTTAGGTTCGAGAATGGCGTCGGTGACAAGCGAGAACCGGGGGTAAAGATGCCGCAGGTCGGTTCCGTAGGCCACGGTGACGTGTATGGTGCAGGCGTCGTTGTCTATTATGGCGTCTCCCACGCGCACGGTGAGGTGGTCGGTGCCGGTCAGGTCGAAGTTGCTGACGTAACACTCGTCGCGGTCGGTGATCAGCAGCCCGTCGTCGTCCACGGGATTGTCGTAGCATGATGCTGTCACCGTCAGAAAGGCGACGCATACTGTCAGTATATTGAATATTGTCTTTATCCTTTTCATGATTATTGTTTTGGATTCGTTGTGGTTATCTCCAGGGTTTGTTCTGTGTCAGGTTGGGGTTTCTGTTGCGTTCCGATTCGGGAATCTGGAAAATGTAGCACTGTTCGTAGTGGAGCGACGGAGAGTTTACCCAGTATTCGTTCTCCAGGGCGCCGAATATGTCGAACCATTTGTAGCCTTTGCTGCCGATTCCGCCGTAGACGTGTTCCAGACGACGCCAGCGGCGCAGGTCCCATATACGGTGACCTTCGGCAAGGAGCTCGACGATGCGCTCCTGCTCGATGGCGTCGAAGAAATTGTCACGGTTATTGCATTTGTCAGGGGCGAGAGCCGGAAGGTTGCCACGGTGACGCACACGGTTCACCAAGGCGATGCTTTCAGCCGTCGGTCCGTTGATTTCGTTGTCGGCCTCGGCATACATCAGGAATACGTCGGCCAGACGGATCACCGGCCAGTTGAAGTCGCCGTCGGTGCGTTCCTGTCCGGCATAGTTGCGCACGAACTTACGGAATACATAGCCTGTGGTGGACAGGACGTTGTAGGTGATGTGCTTGTGTTCGGTCACCTTGCCGTCGTCATCCACGCTGAACGACGACAGGGCGCCCTCCCAGTTCTTGTATTCGTATTGCGTGAGTCCGGTTTCCTTGAGCGACATCATGCCCATGCACTGCTCGTAGTTCCACATTATGGATGCCTTCATGCGGTAGTCGCGGTTGGCGTACGACTGCGGATTGAGGGTGGAGTTAGGGGTGTTCACGGATTTTATGCCGGGCGACATCTGCACCATCGGCGTGCAGAAATCGCCGGTGACGGTGCTCTGGTAACGGTCGGCTATGCAAGCGCGGGGATTGACCCAGGATTGGGAATACTGAACGGTACGGCCCGCGAAGTCGCGCATCAGCTGGTCGCCCTGGCCCGTGCTCGTGCCGCCGTGCTCGAATGTGAACACGAATTCAGGGTCGCCGTTGGCTGTGGGCAGGAACAGGTAGAAGTAGTTGGGCAGCTTTTCGGCGCCGCCGAAATTTTTGACGCGTCCCGACAGGTCGACGCCGTCGATGACGGTGCCGTCGGGCCACATCTCGGCCGGAGCGTCGCATTCACCGGGCTCACCGCCGCGGAACAGGTCGAGTCCGAAATCATTTATGACCGATCCGAAATCGGCCCGCGCAGCCTTATAAGCGCGTTGCGCCTCGCTTTCGGAGGGAGTGAACGTGTCCAGTTCCGGCCAGCCGTAATGGTTCCATGAGGCCCAGAACAGGTTGATCTTGCCGCGCAGGGCTATGGCCGCCGGCTTGCTGTAACGTCCTCGGATTTTGGCTTTGTCGGGCAATGCGGGAATGATCTCGTCGAAGTCTGCCATCAGAGAGGCGTATATCTGCGAGATGGGAGTGCGCGATATGGATGCCACCTCGTCGTTGCTCTTTACGTTCCAGTCTATGTAGGGCACGTCGCCCCACCATGAGATGAGCCGGAAGTAGACCAGTGCGCGCATCAGCTTGCATTCCGCTATGATGGTGTGCAGGTTCTGACGTTCCTCGTCGCTTTTGGCATTCGGAATCATGGCCTCCACGTTCTCGATTACGTAGTTGGCGCGGTTCACGGCACCGTAGCAGTATTTGTACATGTTCTCGAAATATCCGCCGAATCCCCAGGGAAGGTAATCCCAGCGGCCCATGTATGCTCGCCCGTTGTTGCCGTTGTTGGCCAGAAAGGAGTTGCCGCGCATCTTCACGTATTCGCCCAGTCCGTCCAGATAATAGTCCCGGCAGAACAGATATCGTGTGTCGGACAATACTCCGGCCAGCGCCGAGGTGGCGTCACTTTCGTTTTTCCAGAAATTTTCCTTTGACAGTGAATCGGTCGGCTCCAGATCCAGAAGGTGGTCGCGGCACGACTGCAGCGACACAGCCGATAGCAGTAGCAAGGGGATGATATGTCTGTATTTCATGTTTATGTCGTTAGAATGATATGTTGATGCCCAGTGTATAGGTTCGGGTGGTGGGATACAGGTCGCCGGAGTTGGCGGGTTTCTCAGGGTCAAGACCTTCGTATGAGGTGAGGGTCAGGAGGTTGTCGGCGCTGAAGTACACGCGCAGGTTCTGCACCCAGAATTTAGTGGTGATTTTGCGCGGCAGGGTGTATCCGAGCTGAATGTTCTTAAGACGGAAGTAATCCATCCGTCGCAGGTGGAATTCGTTCTCGGTGGGGTTTGTGGCGTTGCCGCCGAGCCGTTCCCATTCGCCGTCCCGGTTCTCCCACGACCAGGGTTTTGTCAGATGGTTGTCGGTCGGGGTGTACGACTGCGTGGGAAGTATGCAGGTGTTGTATTTGTTGATCCAGAAGTCGCGGCGACCGGCCGAGCCCTGCCACAGCATCGCGAAGTCGAATCCGCGCCAGTCGGCCTTGAAGTTGAGGGCGAAGTTGGTGGTGGGCGCGTCGCGGAGGCTGTTTACATCGGCCACCTTGTCGTTGCCGTCTATCACGCCGTCGCCGTTAGTGTCCAGGCGGATTATGTCGCCCGGCTTGGCTCCCTGGTCGGCGTAGTCGTAGGTGTCCTGGAAAGTCTGTGCCAGTCCCGGAAGCGTGGGCATATAGTAGGTGAAATGATAGGGCATGTTCAGGTAGACGTATCCCTTGTCGAGGAATTCGCCCCATTTCTCGAGGTTCATGCGGTTGTACGATACGTTGGCGTTGACCGAGTAATTGAAATCGGCGGCGTGGTCGCGCCATGTCAGGTTGACTTCGACGCCACGGTTGCGCAGGTTGCCCAGATTGGCTTTGGGAGCCTCGTAGGCACCCGTCAGATGGATGGACATCTGCGAGTTCTGCAGCATTCCGGTCGTGAGCCGGTCGTAATAGTCCAGTTCGGCCAGCAGACGGGAATTGAGCAGGGCCAGGTCGAGTCCGAGGTTGAACACGCGCGTCTTCTCCCATGTCAGGTCGGCGTTAAGCATTTTCTGATACACGAATCCGGATGCGATGGAACCGTCGAACATATAGTTGTTCTGGGCCATGACTTCGCGCTGCTGGTAGGCTCCGACGCCGCTGTTGTTGCCCAACAGGCCGTACGAAGCGCGGAATTTGGCGTTGTCCAGCCATGACTCGACATGGGGCTTGAGCCAGGGTTCCTCGCTGAGACGCCAGCCGATGGAACCGGAGGGGAAGAATCCGTATCTGTGACCCTTCAGGAACTTGGAGCTTCCGTCCACACGGAAGTTGAATTCGGCCAGATAGCGGTCAAGCGCGTTGTAGCTGACACGGCCTATGAAGGAACGTAATCCTTCGCGCGACGAGGTGCCGGATGTGGTCTGGGTCGTGGTCAGCGCCGAATTGATTTCGGACAGCGAAGGGTGTATGCGGTTGCCGCGTCCCGTGGTGTTGGAACGGCTGTACCAGTATTCCTCGCTGTAGATGGCCATGATGCGGAGATCGTGCGCGTCGCCGAACACATGATTGTAGTTCAGACGGAAGTTCAGCAAGGTCTTGTAGCCGTTGTTGTTACGGTCCGTCACGCCGGCGCTGGGCTGGATGTACCAGAGTTCCTTGTAGCTGTCGGTCTGGAAGTCGTAGCTCTGCACCGGCATGGGGGCGTCCTTGTAGTATTGGTTGTAGTAGCGCAGCGAGTAGTCGAGCCTGGCGGTGAATCCCTTGAAGGCGTTCCACTCAAGGAAAGCGGTTCCGTTCAGTTCCTGCCGGTTCTCCTTCTTGACCGCGTTGTTGTAGACGCAGAGGGGATTGAACGCCTCGGGGAGCTCGCCGTAGGCCATCGGGCCTCCGTAGTGTCCCGTCTCGGGGTCGTAAGGGTAGATTCCGGCCACGGCATTGCCTATGCGGTTGTCCTCGCCGTTGAAGCCGTTGCTCTGGCAGTATGAGTATTTGCTCCAGCTTCCGTCCATGCGCATGCCGGCCTTGAGCTGGCGGAGAATCATATAGTCGAAATTCATGCGCACGTTGAATCGGTCGTAGTCGTTGTTGATCTGCAGGCCTTTCTGGTTCATGTATCCCACGGAAGCGAAGAAATTAGCCTTGTCGTTGCCTCCGGTGGCCGATACGTTGTAAGTCTGCAGAGCTCCGGTGCGCATGATATGGTCGAACCAGTCGGTGTTGGGATAGCGCACCGGGTCGATCATGCCCAAGGCGAGCCATTGGTCGATGGTGCCCTCCTTATAGTTCTGTTGCACACCGTTGGTGCCGGGGTTCGTGGCGGCCGAGAGCTGGTGCAGGTGCAGTGCCGTGGCGTAATCGCTGAGCAGGTCGTATGCCCGTGTGGCCTCCTGCCATCCGTATGAGGCCGAAAAGTTGATCTGTGTGGGACGGTTCTTGCTGCCGTTCTTGGTCTTGATCAGGATGACGCCGTTGGCCGCGCGCGATCCGTAGACTGACGACGCCGTGGCGTCTTTCAGCACCGAGATGCTTTCGATGTCGTTCATGTTGATTCGGTTGATGTCGACGTCGGGCATGTCGTCCACCACGACCAGAGGGGCGGAGTTGTTGATCGTGCCGAGGCCGCGAATCAGAAGGGTCGCGCTGTTGTTGCCGGCCATGCCGGTGCTCTGGTTTACCGAAAGTCCCGGTATCAGACCCGAAAGGGCGGCCGACACGTTGGGCACCGAGCGTGAGGTCATGTCTTTGCCGACGGACACGGAGGCCACGGATCCGGTCAGATTGACCTTCTTCTGCGTGCCGTAGCCTACGACCACTACCTGTTCGAGGGACGTCTGCGAGGACTCAAGGGCCACGGTGAGTGTCTCGTGTCCGTCGACTTTTACGCTCTTTGTGCTGTAGCCCACATACGAGAACTGCAGCGTGGCCTTGTCATCGGCTACAATCGAAAAGTGTCCGTCAAGATCGGTCACGACACCGCGTTTGCTGCCTTTGTCTATGACCGAGACTCCGATCAGCGGCTCGCCGTCCGAGGCGTCGGTCACCGTTCCGCTGACGTTGATGTCGCGGGCCGCGACCGGCAGCCCCGTGACCGCCGCCATAAGCAGGACAATGAGATTTTTTGATTTCATAAGTATGGTTAGTTTAGTTTGAGTTATCAGGTGGATTGCCGACTCTATTTGTTCAGGTCGTTGATATAGTCCTTGGGCAGTTTGCCGAAATGCTCGAAGAAGCATTTTGAGAAGTAGGAGGGGGTATTGAATCCCACCATATAGCATACCTCGACTATCTGGTAACGCCCTGTGGCAAGGAGTTCGGCGCTCTTGCTGAGGCGTACTATCCGGATGTAGTCGTTAGGGGTTTTTCCTGTGACGCCTTTGACGCGTTTGTGGAAATTAGAACGGCTCATCAGGAACATACGGGCAAGGCCGTCGATGTTGAAATTGTCGTTGGTAAGGTTCTCGAGAATGAGGTCGTTCAGTTTCTTGACGAACTCTGCGTTCTCTGTTTCGTGAGTGTCCTCGGCATGCGGGTTCTTGTAGAAATCGAGGGGTGATTTTATGAAATTCTCCCTGAGCCTGCGCCTGCTGTCAAGAATGCTGGTAGCTTGGGCGCGGAGCTGCTCGATGGAGAACGGCTTCTCTATATATGCATCGGCTCCGATATTCAGGCCCTCTACTTTGGTCTCGATGTCGGTCTTGGCCGACAGCAGGATGACCGGGATATGCGAGAACGTGGGATTGCCGCGGACGGCACGGCACAGCTCGATGCCGTCCATGTCAGGCATCATTATGTCAGAGATTATGATGTCTACGTTCCTGTTTTCAAGAATGGCGAACGCTTCGACGCCGTTCGAGGCCGAAAGGGTATTGAACGCATCCGAGAGATTGTCGGCGATGAACGAACGTAACTGGTCGTTGTCCTCTACTATCAGCACTGTGGGCATACTGCGGTCTTCCGGGCTGGATGAGGCTTCGGAATCCTTGGGCTCGTTTTCATCGGTTGCTTCTATGACGGATGTCTTGTCATGATCCTGTGAATCGGCCTGAAGCGTTGTAGGGATTGTCAGGATGAACCGGCTGCCGTGGCCGTATTCGGACTCGACGCTGATCTCGCCGTTGTGCATTCTGGCGAGGCTGCGGGCCAACGGCAGGCCAAGTCCGGAGCCGGGATGTTTGCCGTGGTCGTCTACCTGGTAGAATGACTCGAAGATGCGGTTTATGTCCTTCTCCTTGATGCCCGGGCCGTCATCGGCTATTTCAAGACGGATGTTCTGTCCCTCCCGGTCCAGATGCATGGACACGGTGATGCGTTTGTCGGCGAATTTCATTGCGTTCGACATCAGGTTGCCCACGATTTTCTCGAAAGCCTCGGGGTCGAGCACGCATTCTATTCCGGGTTGAATGCCGCTCCGGTCCAGTCTGATGCCGTGCAGACCTGTGAATTCCTCGTAGCGGTTGCATATGCCCTCCACAATTTCCGAGGCGTTGCACCTGGTGAAACTCAGCCGCATCAGCTGGGACTCCACCTTGCGGAAATCCAGCAGCTGGTTGATAAGCTCCAGCAGCCGCTGCACGTTGCTTTTCATTACCACGAGGTTACGCCGGGTGCGTTCGTTGCCGTCACCCGATTTCAATATGGTGTCCAGCGGGGCGCTGATCAGAGACAGGGGCGTGCGGATCTCATGGGCGATATTAGTGAAGAATCCGATTTTCGCCTCATACAGTTCCTTCTCCTTGGCATGGCTGAATTTCACCATCTTGCGTCGGTGCGAAGCATCGATACGGCGCTTCAAGAGATACATCGCCATTCCGAAAAGCAACACATACACCACAATCATTGCGTTGGACAGCATGAAAGGCCGTTTTACGGCGAGTTTCAGTTCAATGGGCTCGCTCCAGACTCCGTCGTTGTTAGCGCCTTTAATCTGCAGGATGTATCTGCCGGCGGGAATGTTCATATATTCTATATGCCGTTCGGTGCCCGGAAGTGTCTTCCATGTCTCGTCGAATCCCTTCAGGCGGTAGGCGATCCGGTTCTGTTCCGGAGAGAGGTAGCTGAGGCATGCCACGTCGAACCCGAATGTGGATTCCGACGAGGCCAGCTCGATTTCCGAGTCTCCGTCAGGCTTGCGCTTGTCGCGCAGGCCGTTGACAAAGAAATCCGTGATGCGCACCGCAGGAACGATGTCGTTTTTGCGTATGGAGGCGGGATCAAATGCTATGAAACCGCCTGAGCCTCCGAAGTAAAGCATGTCGCCCTTACCTGAACGGAGCGAAGAATTGTGCGTATAGTGTATCTTCAGTAGATTCTCGAGGTATCGGAAATCGCGTATCGAGTAGTCGTCGGCCGATATTTTGACGAGACCTCCGCCTGTGGATACCCAGATATTGCCGTTCATGTCCTCCTGAGTGGAGTAGATGATATTGGACGGCAGTCCGCCGAGAGCCTCTGTGAAACGCCGCTCCACCTTGCCTGTGGAGGGATTGAACAGCGCGAGTCCTTCGCCCTCGGTGCCGATCCATAATTTGCCGCGAGAGTCAAGAAATATATTGTTGAGGTTGTTGCCGGGCACGGTCTTCGGGTTGCCGGTTCGATGCACATAGTTTATGAACCGGCCGTCGGGACTCATGCGGTACAGTCCGTGGAAATGAGTGGCGAACCAGAGTTTGCCTTCGTAATCCTCAAGTATCTTCATTACTGCGGCAGACTGTAACTCTTTGATTCTGTTGAATTTCATGCCGTCGAATACTGCGGCTCCGCGTGAGGTTCCCGCATATATACGTCCGTTGGACGTGCGGTACATGACATTCACCACATTCGAGGGCAGTCCGTTGGCGGTGGTATATGTGGCGGTGATATTGCCCGAAGGGTATCCGGCCACGGTTATGCCCCGGTCATAGTCGCTGATCCAGAGCCGGTCGCCGACAGCCAGTGTCCCTTGAATGTTGTCGGAAAGTCCCGCAACGGGAAATACGGATGTGGTGCGTGTGGCCGGATTGAATATGTTCAGGCCTTTGCCGCTTGAGGTCAGCACGATGTTGCCGTCAGGCATCTCGACTATGCGTTTTACAATGTTGTTTGTCCGCGCGTTGACTCCGTCGTTATGTCCGGCCTGATAATAGGAAAAGGCGTTGATACGCGGCGAAAGATAACATACCCCGTAAAAATACGTGCCCAGCCACAGACCTCCTTCGTTGTCACGCGTGATGGCGAAGATGCTTTTGTCGGGCAGATTGTCGTATGAGCTGCCGTCGTCGAAAGGCCGGAGCGTGTGCGTATTGCGGTCAAGCCTGAGCAGGCCGTTTTCCGACCCCATTATCAGCTCGTTGGGACTATATGGAGTAAGGGCCTTTATGTCATGTACGGGTGCATTGGAGGATGTGGTGTGGGTGATGCGCCGGACTGAGTTGGAGCGTGGATCGAAATGAAACAGGCCGTCGGTAAGGGTGCCTATCCAGAGGGTGTTGTCGTTCTGGCGGTATATAGTCTGAATGTTTTCCCCCGAGACGGGCGTGGGTGTGGTCTTGCCCGTAGCCGGGTCAAGACGGAATATGCCGGCATTATCGGTGCCGATCCATATCGCCCCGGATATGTCGGTAGCCATAGCCGTGACGAATCGAGACGGCAGCTGTTTGCCTCCATAATGCCGGACTACATGCAGTTGCGGGTCAAGACGGTACACCCCCTGTCCATAGCATCCAACCCAGAGGTGGCCGGATTTGTCAATCACAAGACAGTGAATGCTGTTGCGGTCATCGCCGAACCGGTGTCCGTCAAGTGAAACGTGGCGAAAATCGTCCCTGTCGGGATTATAGCTGTACAATCCTTCCTTGGTGCCCACAAGAATGTCGCCGCCGGGAGTCTCCAGCAGACAGTGGATGAAATTATTGCCTAAGCTCAGACTGTCGTTGTCTACACGCCGATAGACTTTGAAGTTCAGTCCGTCGAACCTGTTCAGACCGTCGTTGGTGCCGAACCATAGGAATCCGCGGCTGTCCTGCATCACGGCCCATACGCCGTTGTGCGAGAGCCCGTCGTCGGTCTGATAGCTGCGGTACAGCGACGCTGCGGCATGCAGTGTCATAAAGGCAATTATAATGAATGTGAGAATCAGTTTTTTCACGGTGGTTCTTTTAATGTTGCAAATATATATGCTTGATGCTCGAGGACCATGCAACGATATTGCAGGAGGATGCAAGATTATTGCAAAAGACTTATCCTAAACGTATTGTTGCACGGTTTTTGAAGATTGTCGTATGCCGGCATATATCGCGTATTTAATTTTGCAAAAATACGTAATATTTGACAGACGTTAACAAAAAATATAAAATGAATAACCGTTACCTTGCTTTTTTAAGTAATTCAACAAGTACGCCGGCTATAGTGGGCTGGGTTCTTCTGTATGCCCTTTCATTGTCGTTGCCGTCAAATGCCGAGGATGCGGTGCGTTTCGCCAATTTCAACCGATACGCCGATGCCAACGCCCAACTGTCTTCGCTTCCTCCTGTCCCAGGCCGGGTGGTATTGATGGGAAATTCCATTACCGATTTCTGGCCGGCACGTGCTCCGCATCTTTTCCAGACACATCCCGAAATAATCGGCCGCGGCATAGCCGGACAGACAACCTGGCAGTTCCTGTTGCGTTTCCGTGCCGATGTCATTGATCTGAATCCGGAAACAGTGGTTATAAATTACGGGACAAACGATATCGCATTGAATGCCGGCGAGTACGATGAGGACGCGACCTTCGGGAATGTCTGCTCAATGGTGGATCTGGCTCGGGCCAACGGAATCAAGGTGATTTTGGCGTCATGCCTGCCGGCTCAGGGATTCAGCTGGAGGCCGGAAGTGAAGGATGCCATGGATAAGATCCGGAGACTCAATGCCAGGGTTAAGGCGTATGCCGAAGCTGAAGACATTCCGTATGCTGACTATTTCAGTGCATTGGTCAACGATTGCGGGACATCGATGGATTCGGCGTATTCCGATGAAAGCCCGGCTGTCCACCCTAACGCAGCGGGATATACAGTCATGGAGCGCATTTTACTTGATGCGCTCCATGAAGTCCAGGCAAATGATGTCCGTACACGCAAGACGATGCGTTGAGGATATCTATGTTTAGGATATCTACAAGGAGTGATGTCGGTTACTTGAAGGTGACGGTCAGGGGTGGCAGGGCGAGGGCGTCGGACCGGGAGCGGACTATGGCGTTCCACTGGGCGGCGTCGGGCACGAAGCCTTTCGACCAGCCGGAGCCCCAGTAATAGGTCATGCGGTCGGTGCCTTGGGGTGCTGACTGTATAACATGGCCCACGGCGTCGCCGCGAGGCACGTCAAACGGTATGTAGCGCACCTTCATGGTCTTGTCGCCGCACAGAGCCAAGTAGATCTCGCCGTTGTTTTTGCCCGGTTCCTGCGTGTAGTCGGTATAGGTGACATAACCGTTGCCGAAGTCATAGCCTTGCGGGTTGGAACCGTGTACCACGATGCCGGCTATGGGACGGGCGTCGGCAGGGAGGTTGTCGTACCATACTGTGGTCTTGTTGAGGCAGTCGCCGGCGTCGAGCGTGATAAGGCGATGCTCGACGACATTCTTGCCCCCTATCCTGACGGGATTGTAGGTCAGTTCGACGGTGAAGCGCAGGGGACCGTTGTCCAGCACGCGGGCCTCGGCCCAGCAGTAAGGCATCACGATGCTGTCGCCCGGCAGCATCAGGGCGGATGTGCCGCCGCCAAGAGTCGGACCTACGGCATACATGTCCATACCCTTGCCATGGTCGATGTGGAACGAGATTTTATTTACTATGTCATCATGGAAACGCTGTTCCAGCACCGGTTCCGTCACGCTCTTGGTCCATACGTCGTAGCCGTATGCCTTCTCGCCGCTCCGTTGCAGTGCAGGGCCGTAGGCACGGAACGCGCCGCGGTCGTTCTCCCACGCCAGGTCGTCCTTGCGTTCCGGGAATATGCGGCCATAACAGATGGTGTCGACAGGCATCGGAGTGCCGGGAACCAGCTTGTAGTCTATGCCCCCCTTTGCGGGGATGGATACGCGGAAAATCAACTTGCCGTCGTGGGTGATCTGGTACGGCACTTCATCGCCGCGGGCATCCAGCAGCCGGAAGGTAGAGGCAGGGGCGCCGGCTATCTCCACCATCTCGTTGCGTGTCACGTCCGACGGATTGGAGACTGTAAATGATATGTCCTTTGATTCCTTGGCCTCGCCGTAACCTGTGGCTACAGGGTTGGCCGCACAGGCGCAGCACGGTGCGAGCGCGCCGGCCAGCAGTAAAACAGAAGTCGTTATGTTGTTCATGATAAATAATTTCATGCAATATTCATAGGCATCATGCATTGGCCTGGATTACGAGGAAGGTGATGTAGAGAATATAGCATAGGGCCATGATTGCACCCTCGATGCGGGTGATGGTACGCGTCTTGAAGAACCATCCGAAGAACCAGAACATCAGGGCGCTGCCGGTCAGCACTCCGAGGTCGAGCATGGAGATGCCGCCGAAGGGGAGTGGCCGCACCGCTGCGGCGCAGCCCAACACCAGGAAGATGTTGAATATATTGCTGCCTATCACGTTGCCTACGGCTATTCCGGAGTTTCCTTTTACAGCCGCTACAAGGGATGTGGCCAGTTCCGGCAGGGAGGTTCCGGCGGCCACGATGGTCAGGCCGATTATCGCGTCGCTCACGCCCCATGACCTGGCTATGGCCGATGCCTTGTCAACAAACAGGTCGCCGCCGTAAATCAACGCGGCGAGGCCTCCGACGACCATTATGGCCGACAGCCACATCCTGGGCTGCGGCTTGGCCTCGGCAGGCTGCCCGGGCTGTTCGTGTTTGGATTCCCCGGCCTGTGAGAATATATAGCGCATGAATATGACGAAAAAGAGTAGCAGCAGGATGCCGTTGACGCGCGAGATTTCGGCCGGAGTGCCGTCCAGCCACGGCGAGCAGCCCATGGCCAGGATGGCCACGCTGGCCAGTATCACCAACGGTATCTCATTGACCATTATTCCTTTGCCTATATGTATGGGTCGGGCCAGAGCCACAGCGCCGATTATGAGCAGCGTGTTGAAGATATTGCTGCCCACCACGTTGCCGATGGCCATGCCGGTATTGCCGTCTACGGCCGACATGACGCTGATGGTCAGCTCCGGAGCCGATGTGCCGAACGCCACGATGGTCAGGCCCACGATAAGGTCCGACAGGCCGAATTTGCGGGCTATCGCCGCGGCGCCGTCAGTCAGATAATTGGCCCCGCCCAATATCAGCACAAGGCCCACGATTAGCAATACGTAATTCATCGGATAATGGAATTTTCAGTTATAATACGTTTCTATAACGTTTCGGACTCATTAAATATTCAAATCACCGCGATAATAAAAGCTTCCCATAGGGCTGGAACAGTGACGCGGTGTCCGATGAAGTGATGGGCCGGCTGCCTCTCCGAGGCAGTCAGCCGCGTTGTCGACCGGGGGTATCCTCACCGCCTATATGTTGACGATGTGGACGTCGTCACTCCAGTCCTGAGGCGGCGATGACGTCGTCACGCCCGTATCTTATGATATGATGAACCGGCTGCCTCGGAGAGGCTGTTTCTCATTAACCCCACGATGGCTGGAGGGAGCGTAGCGCTCGACAGCCTTCGTGGGGATATATGGGTGTGGCGCAGCTTGGTCGGAGACCATGCCGCTCGCCTAAAGTCATGCTCATATCGTGCAGTACAGAGGCATGGTCTCCGACCAAGCTGTGTCGCTCCGACCCTGTCCCCACGAAGGACGGCGCCGGCTGTCGCTGCCGCCGCCCATCGTGGGGTTAATGAGAAACAGCCTCTCCGAGGCAGTCAGCCGCGTGTCGACCGCGCCGCTGTTCGGAGAATCCGCGTCGGAGTGTTTATCGGCAATGTGGGTAAGGAGATAAGTATTTTGGATAATTGGAATATTGAGAAAAGATTATAACTTTGTAACTTGAAACAATTAACCGCATTATGAAGATGAAAAAGATTATAGCATGCCTGGGGATGGCGCTGATGGTGGGCGCCTCGGCAATGGCTCAGAGCACGGTGTATCTGACCCGCGAAATCAGTCCGGAGGCCCTGATAAAGATATATAAGGCTCTCGGCGTTCCGGCCAAGGGGCGCGTGGCCGTCAAAATTTCGACCGGTGAGGGTACGAATCCCAATTATCTGAAGCCTACGCTGATAGGTCCGTTAGTGAACGAGGTGGGCGGCACAATCGTGGAATGCCGCACGGCTTACAAAGGCGACCGCATGGAGACGGCCGACCACTGGAAGGTGATACACGAGCATGGCTTCGACAGCATCGCGCCCGTAGACCTGATGGACGAGTACGACCAGATCCGCATACCGGTGCGCGACAAGAAACACCTGAAATACGACCTCGTGGGCGGTCACCTGGCCAACTACGACTTCATGGTGATGCTGAACCATTTCAAGGGTCACCCGATGGGCGGCTACGGCGGTGCGCTGAAGAACATGAGCATCGGTTGCGCCAGCCGTGACGGCAAGGCATACATCCACACCGCCGGCGCCACCTCCAATACCGACGAACTCTGGTCCATGATTGCGAAGCAGGACGACTTCCTGGAGTCGATGGCAGCCGCGGCCCAGGGCGTGGCCGATTACTTCAACCGCGAGAACGGCATAATCTATATCTCGGTGATGAACAACATGACCGTGGACTGCGACTGTGTGGCCCATCCCGCACCGGTCAAACTGGAGGATTACGGCATCCTCGCCTCGACTGACCCGGTGGCTCTGGACCAGGCCTGCGTCGACATCATCAATCAGCAGAAGGTGACGGCACACAACGATCCTACCGACCTGATACGGCGCATCGACAAGCAGCACGGCACGCACACCATCGACTGGGCCGAAAAGATCGGCCTCGGCTCCAAGCAGTACAAGATAGTGAACATAGACGGGAAATAACATAGGATGACCACTAACATAGCAGGCAGATTATTGCCCGCCATTGCGATAATGGCGGCAACGACGATACCGGCAGGCGGTCTGCGGGCCTCTTCGCCGGCGTCGGGACTTGACAGCGTGCAGTCCATCCCCGACCTGGTGGTGACAGGCACGCGCGACCGCACCGACGTGCGCCATCTGTCGCAGACGGTGTCGATAGTGGGCCGCGAGACCATAGAGCACAGCATGGAGCCGTCGCTTTTGCCGGTGCTTTCAGCCGAGGTGCCGGGACTGTTCGTCACCGAGCGCGGCGTGTTGGGTTACGGCTCGTCGGGAGGCTCGGCAGGCGGAATCTCCATACGCGGACTGAGCGGCGGCAACGCCCGCATGATGGTGCTGATAGACGGCCATCCGCAGTATGCCGGCATATTCGGCCATCCCATATCCGACTCGTACCAGTCGCTGCTGGCCGACAAGGTGGAGGTGTTGCGTGGCCCGGCGTCGGTGCTGTACGGCTCCAATGCAATGGGAGGCGTGGTGAACATCGTGACGCGCCGGATGCACGGCGACGGCGTCCGCACCCATGTACGCGCAGGCTACGGATCGTACAACACGCTCGAGACCGAGGTGACCAACACCGTCCGCAAGTGCGGCTTCAACAGCGTGGTTAGCGCGTCGTACAACCGTACCGACGGCCACCGCAAGGACATGGGCTTCGAGCAATACGGCGGCTACGCCAAGATTGGCTATGACTTCAGCAGCCACTGGCAGGCCTTCGCCGACGTGAACGTGACGCATTACAACGCCCACTGTCCCGGCCCGGACTATGCGCCGCTGGTCGACGGCTACCAGCGCATCACGCGCGGCGTGGCGTCGATGGTGGTGTCGAACGAATACGACCGCACCTCGGGTGCCGTCAGCTTATTCTATAACTGGGGCAACCACTGGATCAACGACGGCTACACGCCGAGCAACGGCCAGACCTCGCAGGACGGCCGCTTCAAGTCGTACGACGACATGATCGGCGTGTCGGCCTATCAGAGCACCCGGTTCTGGCAGGGCAACCGCATAACGTTGGGCTTCGACTGGTTCCGCTACGGCGGCAAGGCCCGGACCGACTATGTGGCCGGCCCGCAGGAGGGTACGCGCCGCGACCTGGTGAACAAGCATGAGGATGAATACGCCGGTTATATGGATTTCCGTCAGGATTTGTGGCAATGGCTGTCGCTGAACGCCGGTGTGCGTGTGGACCATCACACCCGCGTCGGCACCGAATGGGTGCCGCAGGCCGGACTCGCGTTCCATCTGCCGCGCACCATCGAACTGAAGGCCTCGGCGTCCAAGGGATTCCGCTATCCCATACTGCGCGAGATGTATATGTTTCCGCCGCAGAATCCTGATCTGAAGCCCGAGTCGATGTGGAATTATGAGATTGCTATGTCGCAACAGCTGCTTGACGGCCGGCTGCGTTACGGCGTCAATCTGTTCTATATCGACGGCAAGAACCTGATAGTGACGCTCAGGAACCCCAACGGCACAGGTATGCTGAACCGGAACACCGGCAAAGTGAAGAACGCAGGCGTGGAGCTGCAGGGAGGCTACCGCATCAGCTCCGCATGGCGCGTGAACGCCAACTACAGCTATCTGCACATGAAGAACCCCGTGATAGCCGCTCCGGAGCACAAACTGTACGTAGGTGCCGAGTTTATGAAAGGCCGCTGGTACGCCGCCACGGGCGTGCAGTACGTTGCCGACCTCTACACGGCGGTGGGCGACAACCCCAAGAAGGAAAGTTATGTGCTGTGGAATCTGCGCGGCCAGTACCGTATCGCCAAGTGGGTGGACGTCTGGGTTAGGGGAGACAACCTCCTGGCGCAGAAATATGAGATCAACGACGGCTACCCGATGCCCCGCGCCACGGTTATGGCCGGCTTCAACTTCCATTTTTAATGCACGGCCGCTTGGACACTTCCCATAAATCCCGCACCTCCCATAAATCCCGCACCTCTCATATTTCCCATACATCCCTGAAAAGCGACGCTTCCGGAGCCATGCTCCGGAAGCGTTGACAATAACAACTTTATACCTTAATAACTTGAATAACTAATGTATGCCCTCACGGGTGTCCCAATGTATAACTGCTCTGTGGATTAAAGAGTCACACCACCTATAAATCACCATTTGCCTATAATACGGGCATGGTATAATTGACACTCAAACGCAGGGTGTTAAAAAATGCATCCTGTTTTGAAAAAGTGCAAAATATTTTTTAATTTTGCAATATACAACTCCGGTAAGCCGAAATTAAAGTTGAGAAAGTTAAAGGAGTTTAGAAAGTTAGGAGAATACCAAAACGGACGTAAGACAACACTGTTATCTTAACTTTATAAACTTTAAACTTTATAAGCTATTAATGACTATGCGACTGATCAGACGTGCGTTGACCACCATATTGTTAGTGCTGGCTTTCGGACTGACCGAGAGCCTGGGCGAGGTGCGTCAGTTCAAGACGCTGACGGGGCGCGACGGCCTGAGCGACATACTGGTCAATACAATATATAAAGACTATCAGGGCTATATCTGGCTGGGCACCGAGTCGGCCATAGACCGTTACGACGGCAACTCGATAGTGTCGTACCCTCTGACCGACAAATCCAAGGGGCTGGGCCGCGTCAACGCCATACTGCACACCAAGCAGGGCGACCTGTATATCGGCACCACGTCGGGTCTGAGCGTTATGCCGGCCGGCACCGTGCAGCCCAAACGCATGCAGACCGACAGGATAAGCATGCCGGTCAACGCCCTGGCCCACGACCGCTCCGGCAACATATACATCGCCACTGACCAGGGACTGTTCAAGTACAACACGCGGCAGAAGCAGCTGGACAAGATCTCGACCGAGGCCGACCTGCGCCGCCCCGACTACAGGTTCATGGACGTGCTGGTGCAGGACGACCGCATCCTGTGGGCCGCCACGACGCACACGCTGTACCGCTATGTGATCGACACGCAGCAGATCCGTTCGTTCCCCATGCCCGGCGGCGGAGAGTGCACGCACATAGCCATGGCCGGCAACCGGATATACATCGGTATGCGCAACGTGGGCTTAGTGCCTTTCGACATCGAAAGCCAGCGCATGGGCGTGCCGGTGCAGACAGGCAATAACCTTATTACCGACATAGCTGTAGACGGCAACAAGGATCTGTGGATCTCGACCGACGGCGAGGGCGTGTTCCGCTATTCGCCTGCCACCGGAAGGGTGGAGGAACGCCTCTCTACGTCCGAAGGTACGGTAAGGCTGAAGTCGAATTCCGTGTATTCCGTCATGGTCGACAATCTCGGGCTGCTGTGGGTGGGATATTACCAGATGGGACTGGACTATACGCCCGACAGCCACAATTATTTCAACACCTATACGTATCCGGCGGCGGGATTCGACAGCAACCGCTATGCCGTGCGTGCGATAGCCTTTGACGGTACTACCAAGATAATAGGCACGCGCGACGGACTCTTTGTGGTGGACGACACGCGCGGCACGTTCCGGCATCACGCATACCCGCAACTGCGCTCCAACATCATATTCTGCATCGCTCCTATGGGTAGGCATCAATATCTGGTGGGCACCTATAACGGTGGCATGTACCGTCTCGATTCGCAGACCGGCGACATCAGCGACTTCGACAGCAACGGGGCCATTCCCGGCAATGCCTCGGTGTTCAACATAACGCAGGACGACCACGGCGACATCTGGGCCGGCACGTCCGACGGGCTGGTGCGCTTTCACGAAGACCGTCATCCCGACGTGTGGACCAGCCGTAACTCCAGGCTTCCGGCAGGGAATGTGTACGAGATATTCTTCGACAGCGCCGGGCGCGGCTGGATATGTACCGAGAACGGCATGGCCCTGTGGAACGGCGAAAGCCTCGACACGGAAATGTTTCCGAAAGACTTCATCCACAAGCAGAAGATACGCGACATATACGAGGACAGCAGTCATCAGCTGTACTTCGTGCCCGACCGCGGCAGCGTGTACCGCTCCGACCTGCAGATGTCGAAGTACGGACCGGTGGAATTCGGCGCAGACGAGAACGTGAACACCATGTTCGTGATCGAGGACCGCGACCGCTGGCTGTGGCTCGGCACCGACAAGGGACTGATACGCTACGACCGCAAGGAGAACTTCCATCACTTCAATAACGCCGACGGACTCCCCAACCAGGTGTTCACGCTCTGCGCCCCGATCCGCGATGCAGCCGGCAACCTGTGGATGGGCAATTCGTCTGGACTGATAGAGCTGGATTTCAACCGGTTCAAGAAAACGGCCATAGACCATCACCGTCCAGTCACCATCACCGACATGAAATCCAGGGGCAAGAGCATCATGTCGCGCATGCGCAACGACAACGACAACCTGTCCATATCGCTCACCGGCAAGGAGGACGACCTGGTGATATACCTGTCGGACTTCAGCTACAAGCCGTCGGAATATTTCGTGACCGAATACATGCTGGAAGGCACCGACGGCAAATGGCACAGGGCCGAAGGATCGGAGCCGATACATCTGTACGACCTGCCCAGCGGCAAATACACGCTCAAGATGCGCGTGCAGGACAACGCGCACACACAGACCGTGCTGACCATACGCAAGTCGTCCAACATCAGCTGGGCCATGATATTCATAATCGTGGCGCTGACCGGCGGACTCTGCTACACATTATATATATTGTACAGGAAATTTTACCGTCACTCCAAGGACGAGGATGAATGTATCGACGCAGAAGACTCAACTCTCGGAATTACGGCAGCAAAGGAGCCGGAGCACATCAGCTACAAGACAACGCGCCTGAGTGACGAAGAGTGCAAACGGCTGTTGAAACTTCTAACTAATGTCATGAACAACGAAAAGCCTTACACCAATCCTAATCTAAAAAGCTCTGATCTGGCCGCTCTGATCGGCACCAAGAGCCATTCGCTCTCGTTCCTGTTCAACCAGTACATGAAGAAGACCTTCTACGACTATGTGAACGAATACCGCGTGGAGGAATTCAAGCGGCTGGTGAACGAAACGGACATATCCCGATATACTCTCACGGCACTGTCCGAGAAGTGCGGATTCTCGTCGCGGGCCAGTTTCTTCCGCCATTTCAAGGCATCCACCGGCATCACGCCGTCGGAATATATCAAGAACAATTTGCACTGATTCTGCAACAGGATGAGACGAAATGAGTCTCACATTCTTATGCAACTGAGAATCTCAATCTCTTAAGCAGTTGGGAATCAGCTATTGCGACTAAACTTCATCCAAAATTATTAAGAGAGATATAAACGGGGTCAAAAAAGTTTTTTTCGGCAAATTCGCGTGGTAATTTTGCAGTGTCCGCAATGGACACAAGGCTCGATGCCTAACCTACAACACTACAAAGGCCATGAACGAACAGACCGACAGCCGAGCTGTCATTATCAAATCCTACCATGAGAACTTCGAGCGAGTCCTTCACTTCATCGTGTCGCGCATCAACAACGTAGAGGATGCGGAGAATCTGGCGCAGGACGTGTGGGTGCGCGTGCTGACGCTGACCCGTCCGGTGGAGGAGGAGACGCTGACATCGCTTATCTACGTGATAGCGCGCAACCTCGTCAACGACTATCTGCGCCGTCTGTGCCACAGCCGCGCATACAGCGAGGAGGTGCTGGAAAGCGGCGTGGAGCGTTACGAACTGTCGCCCGAGAATCTGATTTCGGCATTCGAGATAGCGCGCATAGAGCGCGAGCGCGTTGAGTGCCTGCCCGCGCAGCGCCGTATCATATATGAAATGAGCAGATACCAGGAAAAGACACCCGAGGAGATAGCCGGTATGCTGTCGCTGTCCAAACGCACCGTGGAGAACCACCTCCGGCTGGGACGCCGCGATGTGCGCAGCTGCATAGCCGCCGTAGTGTGAATGATTCCGGTTCGGTCATGACAGACATACGCGATTATTAACCAAATACCATAATACAATACCTAACATTTATGAGCATTCGACTTAAAAACACTATGCCATGGAAGAGCATACTGCGGGTGGGTCTGATTGCCGTGATGGTGGCTGCCGTCACGCCATTGGTGGCGTACGCGCAGCGCGCATCGTCGTCGGCAGCCGTACCCGGGCAGGTCACCGGCGTGGTACTTGACGAGACCGGTGAGCCTCTGATCGGTGCCACCGTCATGGTGAAGGGAACTACTAACGGTGCGACCACCGACCTTGACGGCAACTTCTCGATCAAGGCATCGAAGGGGGCCACCCTCGTGGTGTCGTACGTCGGTTACAACTCGCAGGAAGTGAAGGCCACTTCCGGCAACATGAACATCAAGCTGAAACCCAACGACCAGGTGCTTGACGAACTGGTGGTAGTGGGTTACGGTGTGCAGAAGAAGGCATCCATGACCGGATCGGTAACGGTGGTGAACGACGAGAAGCTGCAGGACAAGGGTGCCCTGGCCAGCCCCGTCGAGGCGCTGCAGGGCCAGGTGCCCGGTGTGATCATCACACGTTCGTCGTCCGCTCCCGGCGAGGAGAACTGGGACATGAAGATCCGTGGTTCAGTATCGAAGAACAATTCCGCACCCCTCGTAATCATAGACGGTATCGAATATGAAGGCGTGGGCGCTCTGAACCAGCTGAACCCCTCGGATATCGAGTCGATGAACATACTGAAGGATGCCGCCGCATCAATCTACGGTTCGAAGGCCGCCGGCGGCGTCGTGCTGATCACCACCAAGAAGGGTAAGGACGACCAGGTGCGTGTGGAATACAACGGATCGTACACCCACAAGTTCGTAGGCAACACCCCGAAGACCATGAGCATCGACGAATGGGCCGATGCCCAGATCGAGGCATACATGAACGACGGTGACACCACCAACGGATGGATCACCTACGCCAAGATGATGAAGGAATACAAGGACCAGTTCATCGACATGCGCAACGGCAACCCGCTGAACGGCATGTTCTCCGATACGCAGGACCTGACATTCTTCGACACCGACTGGAACGACGTGATATGGGGCGACTCCTGGAGCACCAACCACGACCTGGCCGTGTCCGGCGGCAAGAACGGCAACACATACCGCGTGTCGGCCGCATATATGTACGATGACTCTCCTCTGAAATGGGGCAACAACCATAACAACCGTTTCAACATCCGACTGAACAACACATTCAAGTTCCACAAACGTTTCTCGCTGACCTCGTCGATAGCGCTGAACCGCCAGGACCAGGTGTCGCCCACACAGATCGGCGCCTGCCTGACCACCAGCACCGCGCAGCCCGGCTTCCCGACCTCTACGATTGACGGCAAGCCTTACGGCTGGGGAACATGGCGCGCGCCCAACTGGGCAGCCGAACTTGGCGGTGACAACCGCTACAAGGCACTGTCAATCAACGTGAGCGAGGCATTCCGCTATGACATCATCGAGGGGCTGAGCCTCAACGCCGTGTTCGGTTACAACTACCGTGGCAACACACGCGACGCAAAGACCCTCTCCGTGGACTATTACAACTACAAGGGCGACACGAAGGTATTCTCCAACCCCAACCAGGACGACACCAAGTACGAGAAATGGTGGGACCGCCGCGAACTCTTCATGGGCCAGGGCTATCTGGACTATACCAAGACATGGAAGGACGTGCACAACTTCAAGGCCATGCTCGGTGTGCAGTACTCGTTCACCGACTATGAGTCGAACACCAACACCGCTATGGACATCAACGCTCCGCTGGAGGTTGTGAACGGTACGGGTACAATCACCACGACCGGCGCCAAGTGGCAGGAGGCCCTGCTGAGCTACTACGGCCGTGTCAACTATGACTTCGATTCAAGATACCTGCTGGAAGGCCAGGCACGTTACGACGGCTCGTCGAAGTTCCAGGCCGAGAACCGCTGGGCGTTCTTCTGGGGCGTATCGGCCGGATGGCGCATCGGCCAGGAGAAATTCATGGAGGCCGCACGCGGCTGGCTGAGCGAACTGAAGCTCCGCGCATCGTACGGTAACGTGGGTAACCAGAACGGTATCGACCGTTACTCGGGCGTGGCTCTCTATAACTTCAAGCCCAACCAGAACGTGATAATCGGCAACGGCAAGATTTCCTGGATCGACACCAACGGCAAGCTCGTGAGCCTGGACCGCACCTGGGAGCGCGTGCACAACTACAACGTGGCTCTTGACTTCGGCTTCTTCAACAACCGCCTGACCGGTTCGGTCGAGGCATACTGGAAGCGCGTGAACAACATGCTGATCGACGTGATCTATCCAGCCATCCTCGGTGACAACGCGCCGACGGCCAACAAGGGTAAGTTCAAGGCCTGGGGTTACGACGCCAACATCAACTGGAACCAGACCATAGGCAACGTGACATACCACGTCGGCGGCACATTCACCTATGCCGACAACGAACTGCTGGACAACGGAGGCTCCGGTGCCGTCCAGGCCGGCGTCCGTTCCGACCGCGAGGGTTATCCTTTGAACTCCGTATGGGGCTACCGCTACTGCGGCAAGATCCAGAACGAGGAGCAGCTGAAGAAATACATCGACCGTTACAACGGCACATCGACCGTGGACGGCAACATCTCCAAGCTACGCGTGGGCGACAATATGTTCGAGGACGTGAACAAGGACGGCAAGCTGACGTTCGAGGATCTGGTTTACCTCGGCACCGAGGATCCGAAGATCCAGTTCTCGTTCAACTTCGGCGCCGCCTGGAAGGGTCTTGACATCGATTTCGTGTTCCAGGGCGCAGGCCGCCGCACCGTATGGCGCCGTGACGGCAACAACAACGCCGACGTATGGCGCATCCCGACCCGTACGGCATACCAGAACGGCTCGAATCACTTCATCGGCAACGTATGGAGCGAGACCAATCCTGACGGATACTATACTCCGCTTACCCACCAGTCTGAGATCAACACTTACAACTACCAGTGCTCGTCATGGTCCGTCGAGGACGGCTCCTACCTGCGTCTCAAGAACGTGACCATCGGCTACACGCTGCCTCAGAACATCCTGAACCGTCAGAAAGTGCTGTCGGGCGTACGCGTCTACCTGACCGGAACCGACCTGTGGGAGACTTCCAAGATCAAGGACGGATGGGATCCCGAGTCGTCGGGCCGCGTAAGCAACGCCAACCGTTATCCTTTCCTCCGCAGTCTCACCGTGGGTCTGCACCTAACATTCTAACCACATCATGAATACAGCAATGAACAAGATAATAAAGACCATATCGGCCGCAGCGGTAGCGTTGCTCCTCACGTCCTGCCTGGACCTGGAGCCGAAGGACCAGATGGCCGACACCAACATGTGGGCCACATCGAGCGACTTCCAGCTCTTTGCCAACAGGTTCTACGACTGGTTCCCGTCGATACAGAGCATGTACAACGGCGACAAGGAGAGTGACTTCATGGTGGACAAGAGTGCCTTCAATGTCATTTCCAACGGAACGAACGCCATACCGTCGAGCGACGGCACCTACGGAGGATGCTACAACCACATACGTCGCTGCAACATCCTGATAGAGCGTGCCGACAAATACAGCGGCACCCGCGAGGACATCGCCAAGCCCGAGGGCGAGGCATACTTCTTCCGCGCATACAGCTATTTCACGCTGCTGACGCGTTACGGCGACGCCATCATCGTCACCACCCCCATCGACGTGGACGACCCCGCCATGTCGGCCAAGCGCAACGACCGCTCGGAGGTGATCAAGCTGATACTCGAGGATCTGGACAAGGCAGCCGAGCTGCTGCCCAGTACCACCGACGTGGAGAACGGATATGTGGGCAAGGAGGGCGCCCTGGCGTTCAAGGCACGCGCCGCCCTGTTCGAAGGCACATGGCAGAAGTTCCGCGGCAACGATGCCGCTGCAAAGCCCCTGCTCGACCAGGCCGCACAGGCCGCCAAGGCCGTGATCGACTCCAAGAAGTTCCAGCTGTTCGCTCCCTCTGCCTTAGGTACGGAGGCCTACAAGTACCTTTTCATACTGGAGGATACGAAGTGCAACCCCGCCGGCCTGACCAAGAGCGCCAACAAGGAATACATCATCAAGCGCTGCTATGACATGACCAACAAGCAGATAGGCGACAACGTGACCGTGGGCGTGCTGAACAACGCGCAGTATCTGTCGGCCAAGGTTGCCGACCAGTACCTGTGCTCCGACGGTCTTCCCATCGACAAGTCGCCGATGTTCCAGGGCTACGCCAACGCCGACTCCGAGTGGCAGAACCGCGACAACCGTATGTACAACACGATGATGAAGCCTCACGGAAAGTACTGGAACGGTACGAACCCGAACTATTTCCGCGACTTCACCGACGCCGACGCCAACCGCGCGCAGTATGCCGACTATATGCCCGGCGGCGGCACGGGTTATTTCCCGCAGAAATGGGCCTGCGAGCGTCGCGTCACCTCCACCGAGGAGAGCTACGACATGCCTGTCCTGCGTTATGCCGAGGTTCTGTTGGCTTACGCCGAGGCAGTGTTCGAGCGTGACGGCAAGATTTCGGACGAGGATCTTGACCTGTCGCTGAACCTGGTGCGCCGCCGCGTCAACCCCGCGATGCCCAAGCTGAGCAACGCCTTCGTAAGCGCCAACGGACTGGACATGCGCACCGAGATACGCCGCGAACGCAGCGTGGAATTCGTGTCGGAGGGCTTCCGTCTCGACGACCTGAAGCGCTGGAAGACAGCCGAGGTGGAAATGCCTATGGACTTCGCCGGCGTGCACGTGGACGGCACCGAGTATGGGCGCCGCAACTTCCCCGCCTTGCGCAAGGACGCACAGGGCCGCGTGGTATGGGAGACTGGCCGCAAGTGGGCCGAGCGCAACTATCTGCTGCCGCTGCCCACCGACCAGCTCCAGCTCAACCCCAACCTGGGCCAGAATCCCGGCTGGTAATCCGGTTCAACAAGTATTCATAATATCCGAATAAATAACATGAACAAGAGATATACAGGCGTCATCGCATCGCTGGCAGTCTGCGGCATGATGGCCGGTCTGACCGGATGCAGTGACGACAAGCAAATGACACTTGACGGCACGGAGGTGATAATCCCGACGTCCATCACATTCGAGTGTACCGAGACGCTGCCCCTGGCAGTGGGCATGGACTCGCTGCTGGTGTACACCGTAGGCCCGGAGACAGCCGAGGACAAGACCCTGCTGTTCCGCAGCGGCGACGAGAGCATAGCCACAGTGGACGAGAACGGCCTGGTACACGCCGTGGCCGTGGGCGAGACCACCATTTCGGCAGTGCCCAAGCGTCTTGGCGCCGGAACCACCGCCTCCATCTTCGTGCAGGTGATTCCGGAGATAATCAAGGCTACAAGCATCGACGTGGAGAGCCAGACTCCTCCCAGCGACGAGGGTAAATATTACGTGACCGACGAGATTCAGCTGACCAACACCATCTATCCCGCCGACGTGACCTATCAGCGCGTGGCATGGGTATCGTCCAATCCCGAGATAGCCAGCGTGGACGAGGCCGGCAAGGTGACACTGCTGAAGGAGGGCGACGTGGAGATTTACTGCGTGGCACAGGACCGTTCGGGCGTGCGCGGCGAATTCAAGCTGCACGTGGATCCCTTCATCGAGGTTCAGAGCCTGACCATCAACAGCACGCTGGAGAATCTGTCGCTGCCTTCGGACGGCATCAGACTCGACGTGACCTACACTCCGAGCAACGGTACCGCCGGATCGGTGCAGTGGGAGTCTAACAACGAGTCCGTGGCCACAGTGAACCGTGGCGTGGTTACGCCCGTAGGCTTCGGTTCGGCAGTGATCACCGCCACATGTACCGCCACCGGCCAGACAGCAACCATCGAGGTGACAGTGGCCAACGGCAAGTACTTCTGGAACGGAGCCAACGGCTTCAGAGGCTGGATCTGCTCGAACGACCAGGCCGCCGAGGAACGCACCGCCGGCTACTGGCGCGTATTCTTCCCCGATCCCGGCACAGGCAAGTGGCGCCGCGACATCAAGCGCGACCTGTCCAACGGCAACCACGTATGGCACAGCGACTACCCCGTTTACGCCATCAAGACCAACCTGCAGAAGGGCGGCAACAACACGTTCGACATCCGTGACGCAGGCAGCCCGAAGGACAACAATGGCACGGAACTGAGCGACGGCACGCGCCTCATCATGTGGGATCCCACCGGCAAGTGGACCGGATTCCATGAGTTCAACCTGTTCCAGGTCAAGATTGCCGATATCCCCAACGAAAACGTCGACAAGTCGCAGCCTTACTACGACATATTCTGGATCGGTTCGTTCAAGAACAAGCAGGAGGCCATCGACTTCGCCGAGAATGAAATAAAGAACAAGAAGTAAATCCCAACATACCGCCGGGGCGATTACGGGTCGTCCCCGGCGGAAGAAAAAGAATAGTCATGAAAATCAACAAATATATATACACTCTGGCTGTGGCCACGGCAGGTTTCGGCTTTGCTTCCTGTTCGGAGATAGAGCACGGCACCAGCGACATCGACAGCTGGGGCGACAGCTTCGAGAAATTCGAGCCGCAGACCTACACCCTGAACCATCCCTGTATGCTTCACAGCCGGGAGGATCTGGACTATGTTAAGGCCCACCTGGGTCAGAAACCTTGGTCGGACGGTTATCAGAAACTGAAGACGAGCGGCTTCTGCAATGAGACTTACAAGGCCAGCCCGGTGAAGTATCTGGCGCGTCTTGACGCCGGCAACTGGGGCGACGGCGGCGGTCGCTGGGACGACGCGGGCCTGCGCGACGAGTACTATCCCGGCATCCACAACAACTACACGCAGTTCTTCCGCGACTGTGCCGCTGCATACCAGTTAGCACTGGAATATCAGCTGACCGGCAACCTGCAGGCTGCATCCACGGCCGCCAAGATCATCGAGGACTGGGCCGCCGTGAACCGGGGCATCCTGCTGGGCCGCGACAAATGGAAGGACGATGTGATCGACTCCAACGAGTATCTGATCATGTTCCAGATTCATCAGATAGCCAACGCCGCCGAGCTGCTGCGCGACTACAACGGCTGGGGCGAGTCTGAACAGTTCCGGAACGTGTGCACGTGGCTCAAGACATACTTCGCGCCCTTCTGTTCGAAGTTCATAGCCACCAACGCCGCCAACCAGCACTGGTGGCTGAACTGGGACCTCGCGTCAATGACGGCGCTGCTGTCCATCGGTATCCTGACCGACGACCAGGACATGATCAACGAGGCCATCTTAGCCTACAAGATGGGCGCAGGCCCCGGCTGTATGCTTCGCGGTGCCGTGATCGAGGTGTTCGACGACCCCTCCGGAACGGGCGAGAAGTTAGCGCAGGGTCATGAATCAGGCCGTGACCAGGGTCATAACACGCTGTGCGGCGTGCTGACAGGCTATTTCTGTCAGATGGCGTACAACATCGGCGACGACCTGTTCGCCCTCGGCGACAACCGCGCCATCGCTTTCGCTCAGTATATCTGCAAGTACAACCTGGTGAAGTCTTCGCTCGGCACCAACTACAGCGGCACCCTTTCGGACGCCGACTTCAAGTATCCCGAAAGCTCTATGCCCTTCAAGCCTTATAACTGGGACGGAATGCAGATGGATAAGATCAGCGCCGACGGCCGTGGCACCATCCGTCCGGGATGGGACCTGTGGTACGGCTACTGCGTGAAGAAAGGAATCAAGGCCACGTATATCAAGGAGATGGCCGAGCACTTCCGCGCCGATGGCGGCGGCGGTCACTACGGCTCCAACTCCGGCGGTTTCGACCAGCTTGGTTTCTCAACGCTGATGTATTACCGCGAATAATACCTGATATCCGTATTAGATAATGCATGGGGCGGACAGTCTCGCGACCGTCCGCCCCTGATTATAATACGGAATATAAAAAAAACAGCAATTACAATGAATCAGAGAGGAAATAAGACAAGAGCGGCAATGGCGGCTGCGCTGCTGACAGTGGGCTGCATGACGGTCGGAGCAAAAGTGGTGACATACCCCGCCGGCAAGGATGTTCCGACCATCCATGATTTTTCCGTCGAGGTGCGCCAGGACGATGCCGCAGGCCGGTGGGAGAATGTGGACGCGTACCCCGTGACGTTCCAGGAAGTGAAATTGGAGGATGGCGTGGTGAAACGCAAGGACCAGACCGCATCGTACGCATACTTCGACTTCGACGGCAAGGTTGAGGTGCGCGTGGTGTCGGCCAAGCCGGTGCGGAGCGTGCGTGTAAGGCCGCTGTCGTACGGCATCACGCCTGAAGTGAAAGGCGACACCATCTGCTTCACTCTGGACCGTGCGCGCAATCTGTCGGTGGAGGTGAACGGCGACATATTCCACAACCTGCACCTGTTTGCCAATCCTCTCGACTCGCACCGTCCTACGGCCAAAGAGATAAAGAAAGCCCTGAAGAACAAGAAGGGGAACCTGCTCTATTTCGGCCCGGGCGTGCATAAGTTTCCGGGCGACACACTGCGCGTGGCCTCCGGCACGACTGTATATGTGGATGGCGGCGCGTGGGTGCAGGCCACCATCATAGCCGAAGGCGTGGAGAACGTGCGCGTGTATGGCCGAGGCACAGTGCGTCCCAAGGGCCGCGGAGCGGGCGTGGAGATACGCCGTTCGCGCAACGTCGAGGCCGACGGCATCGTGCTGTCGCAGATTCCGGCCGGCGCCTCCGACGGAGTGAAGATTACCAACGTAAAGTCGATGACCCATTACGGCTGGGGCGACGGCATGAACGTGTTCGCCAGCAGCAACGTGCATTACGACGGAGTGTTCTGCCGCAACAGCGATGACTGCAACACCGTCTACGCCACACGCAAGGGGTATGTGGGTGGCTGCAAGAACATCCTGATGGAAAATTCCACCCTATGGGCCGACGTGGCGCATCCCATCATGATCGGATTGCACGGCGCAGCCACCGAGATAGGCGTGGACGCACCCTCCGACACGATTCAGAACCTGACATACCGCAACCTCGACATCCTGGACCAGATGGAGCTGCAGAAGGACTATCAGGGAGTGTTCGCAATCTCGTGCGGCGACAACAACATAGTGCGCGACGTGACGTTCGACAATATAAGGGTGGAGGACTTCCGCTGCGGGCAACTGGTGAACGTGCGCATATTCATGAACGAGAAATACTGCAAGGCACCGGGCCGGAGCGTCGACAACGTGCTGTTCAGGGATGTGACCTACACCGGCCGGAACGCCTCGACATCGATAATATGCGGATATGACGACAACCGTCAGGTGGCCGGACTGACGTTCGAGAACCTGACCGTGAACGGCGTGAAGATAACCGACGACATGGCCGGCAAACCGAAATGGTACAAGACCGGCGATATGTGCGACATCTATATAGGTAATCACGTCCGCAACGTCGTATTTAAATAATAAGAACTCACATACCATCATAACAGACGATATGAAAAAGACAGGTATATTGGTGGTGATGCTGGCGGTGGCGGCCATGACCGTGAATGCGGGGGACATAAAGCATCCGTCGCTGCTGTTCACGCCCGCGAAGGTGGCGGCGGCCAAGCAGCGTATGGCGCACGACACCGTTCAGGCCAACGGCTGGAAGCTGATCAAGGAGGAAGCCGACAGGCAGGTGAAGAAAGGAGCCAACGTGCGCAAATTAGAGTATCCGGCCCTGGCGTGGCTGATGACGGGTGACACGGCGTATGCCAACACCGTGAAGCGCGAACTGCTCAAGACCGCCGAGATCAAGTCGTGGGGCGACAGGGAGATGATGGCCCGCAAACCGGCGTGGCGCAGCGAGTTGCAGATGGCCCACAAGGCATACCAGCTCGCCGTAGCCTACGACGCCATCTATGACCGCCTTTCCGCTTCGGAGCGCAAGAAGATAGCCGGCGGACTGTGCCGCCTGGCCGTGGAGCCGCTGCTCGGCGACTGGGTGAACGAGCCTACGCGCATACATTCCCTCAACTCGATGGGCCACAACTGGTGGACGTCGTGCGCCGGCATGGGCGGTCTGTTGGCACTGGCCATAAGCAACGAGGTGCCCGAGGCAGCCAGAGGAGCCGAGGCCGTGATGGAGGCCATACCGCAGTGGTTTGACTTTGCCGGCGACGTGATACAGCACAAGCCCAGGACATTCGACCGCGACGGCGGCATGTACGAGAGCATCAACTATGCCAGCTTCGGCGTCACCGAGGCGCTGCTGTTCCGTCAGGCATGGCTCAACTCGCATCCCGGCGCCAAGCCGGAGGAAATTCCGCAGATGGATAAGCTCGCGTCGTTCTTCAGTCATGTGGCCTATCCGCGCGACGGAATGCTGTACAGCATCAACTTCGGCGACAGCCACAAGAACGTGACCGGCGAAAGCTCCATGATACTTGCCTACAACCAGGGTGCGAAGGATCCCGCCACGCTGTGGTATATCAACCAGCTGGAGCCTGGTCAGCACCGCGAGGGATTCCCGCGCCATTTCCCGATGGGCTTCCTCTACACCCCCGACCTGAGCAACGCCCCGGCCGAGCCGGCGCTTGCCAAGTCGCACCTGTGGAAAGACTTCGGCTGGGCCACGATGCGCGACTCATGGGACAAGAACGCCTCGATGTTAGCGGTGAAATCCGGCATGACCTGGAATCACTCGCATGCCGACGCCAATTCGCTGATAGTGTTCCATAACGGCACCGACATCATCAAGGACGCGGGCAACTGCAGCTATGGCAAGCCGGAATACCGCAACTATTTCTTCCAGACCGACGCCCACAATGTGGTGAAGTTCAACGGCGAGGGTCAGCCCACGTATCAGCAGTATCACGGCTCGATGCTCCCCGGATCGGTGAGCGGACTCCTGGACGGCGGCAACATAAAGTATGTGCTGGCCGACGGCACCGGCCCGATGTCGCATGCGTTCGACCGCAACTTCCGTTCGTTCCTGTGGATAGACGATATAATCTATGTGATAGACGACATACATTCGCACCGGCCCGGACAGTTCGAATGGCTGTGGCATCCCGGCGGTAAGGCCGAGAAGAAGGGCTTCGACCTGAACATCACCAACGGAAAGTCTGCCGCCTCGATACGTCCGATATATCCGCGCCCGCTGGCTTACAGCAATTTCGTACACGATTATCCCGAGGATCTGCGTTGGGAGGTGCGTCAGGGGCCGACCGAGGACCTGAAGGGCACCGAAGAATATTACGCCTTCATGCTGCCGGGCGACACCGACCGCGTGAAGGGTCTGACTGCCATCACGCTTAAGGACTCGCCCGCGCAGAAGGATATGCCGCAGTTCGAGACGCGCGAGGGCAAAGACTGGATCGGTGTGCGCGTCACGTACAAGGGTAAGGTGACCGATCTGTACATCAATCAGCTGGCCGACGGACGGCTGATGCATCTCAATTCGTGGATAGACGCCGACGGATGGACCACCGACGCCTATATGCTTGCGGTGACATACAAGGAGGGGGGCGACCCCACGAAGCCCGACGAGGTGTTTATCAACCACGGCAGCTCGCTGCGCCGCGGCAACGAGGTGATATTCTCGTCGCTGGCCAAACTGAACGTGATAGCCAAGCCTGTAGGAAAGTGCATGAACCTGTGGGTCAACGGCCAGCCGCGCGTCAACATGAAGTACCGCAGCCCGCAGCCCACGCTGAAAGTGAACGGCAGCAGCGTCAACCCGCAGCGTCAGGACGGACTGGTGAAAATAATTGCAAAAATTGACTGAAGGCGTTAAGTGTCAACGAAAAGTCAAACGTATTCGGAGCAGTAAACGGAAGTTGTTTACTGCTCCGGATTGCTTTTATGGGACTGCGGGCTTTCGCTGAAGCTCAAGCCGGAAACAAAAGAACATAGCGGAAGCAACAAAAACAAAAGAACATAGCGGAAGCAAGAGGGAGCGTGCGTGAACCCAAAACAAACTATAACATAATACAATACAACTACTGTAATCAATACAATACAACTTATGAAGAAAGTATTTACTCTTATAGCCGCGTTGCTGGCCGGAAGCGCCGTCATGTCGGCACAGGTGTTTATCGGCACCACAGAGTATGAGTCGATCGAGGCCGCCGCCGGTGCCGCTGCCGAGGGAGACGTGATCGAGGTAAGGTCGGACGTGACCGTCAGCAACCGCGTGGACTTTGACAAGGTGGACAACGTGACCCTGCAGGCCGTGGAAGGTGTGACCATATCATGTCGCACCAAGAACAAACTCGCGTTTCTGGTAAAGAAGCCGACCACGCTGAAGAACCTGACGTTAGTGTACACCGACGATCAGTCCAATCAACCTTTGGTGGAGGCCAGCACGGGCAGCGGCAAGCTGAACATGGAGAATTGCTCCATGAGCAACTTCAACAGCACCAACGGGCAGGGTGTAATCAGCATCAAGAGCAGCGGAAGCGCTGTGCTGACCAACGTTTCATTCTCCAATAACGTTCTGCCCGAGGGGCGCGGTGAGGTGTTTATCGGCAACACCGGTTCGACCGTGGACGGCACCACCAACGCCTCAATCTTCATCGAGAAGAATCTGAGCGTGGCCGCAGGCGAGAACTTCAACCCATCCAGCCCCTGTCGCCTTTTCATCGACGATGCCCGCACGTTGGGCAGCACTCTGGTGACAGGCACCGAGGACGTGGCCAAGTTCAACCTGATGAGCGATCAGTTCAGCCTTAAGGGTCAGGACGGCAACATCGTGACAAGCGAGTATGTAGCCGGCGAAGGCGTCGTGACTATCGGTCAGCTTGGCTTCGGCAATCTGACGGACGCCCTGGCTGCCGCCAAGGACGGCGACATCATCACCATCAACGAGGATATAACCATCAGCAACGGCATCACCGTAAACGAGCTGAACAACATCACCATCGAGGCCAAGGACGGCGTGACCATCTCCTGTCCGGTGAAGAACAAACTCGCCTTTCTGGTGAACAAAGTCGTTACGCTGAAGAACCTGAAGATGGCTTATACGGAGCAGGATCCGTCGAACGCAACATTCATCGAGGTAAGTGCCGCCGGCTCGGGCCTGATCATGGAGAACTGCGAGATCAAGGACTTCAACGGCACCAACAACCAGGGCGTGATTTCCGTAAAGAACAACGGTAAGGTGACTCTGAACAATGTGGCTTCGGTCAACAACACCGTAGCCGAGGGTCGCGGCGAACTGTTCTTAGGCGGCAACGGCTCTGCCATCAACGGCACGACCGACCTGTCTGTCTTCCTGGAGAGGGATTACAGTGTGACCGCAGGCGCCGAGTTCGCACCCGCCAAGGCCGTGAAGCTGTTTGTAGACGAGAACCGCACTATGGGTTCGGTGATCGTGGCCGGCACGGAGGATGCTGCGAAGTTCGAACTGCAGGGCACAGCCTTCAGCCTAGAGGCCAAGGACGGCAACCTGGTTGCAGGCGAGTATCAGGGCGGATCGGGCATCGCCGGTATCGCCGCCGACGAGAACGCACCCGTGGAGTACTACAACCTGAACGGCATGCAGGTAAGCTCCGGCAACATGACGCCCGGCATCTATGTGCGCCGGCAGGGCAACACCGCCGTCAAGGTGCTGGTGAAGTAATCGAACGGATCGACACAATCGGCGGGCTGCCCCCACAAGGGGCGGCCCGCACTGTTTAGAAAGGGCATTAGGGACTTTAAGGTCCTTAGGGTACTTTGGGAAAAGAGGCTGTGCGGATTTTTTTGAATGGGGATTGAGTGTGTATGAAAAGTGGGCCGTATAAAAGGATGTAAACAGAAAGAAGCTATTTACAGACTCAACCACTGATTACGAATCAAACAGCAAGTCAACAAACAACAAACCAACAATACAAACCAAACTTAACAACCCATGAAAAAAATCTTTACGCTACTTGCCGCCCTCCTCGTCGGCGGTACGGCCTCGATGGCAAAGACGTTCGACCAGGTATTCCCGGCCGATTTCAGCCAGGGAATTCCCGAAGGATGGGCATTCTTCAATGACGCTACTACCGAACAGGTAGAGGGCGGTATTAAGGTCACATGTTCGCAGGCTGCGCCTAACTATCGTGCTGACCTTAAATATAATATGAAGTCAGAAAATGCAGATAATTACTATACGCTGAATGCTTCGGAATACAAAATCATCGCAATCCAGTTCATCGGTAAGCGTCCGGAAAGCGGATCCCTGAAAATGAGCAATATTGGAATTCTGAATAGCGAAAATAAAACATCATGGATAAAGAATGCTGAAGGTTACAGCTTGAAAGAAAGTGCTTGGACTGACATCCAAGATATAAATGGCAACCACACTTACTATTGGACAATAGGAGGTGACAACTGGACAGACGAGAAGACAATTACCAAGATAGAAATCGTTATTGCAGATATCAAGAACGAAGCAGATAAGAGCTATACAGTGGCATGGATCAACTGGTTCAAGGGTGAGGATGATCTGAAAGCCCATCTGGATCTTGATGCGGTAGTTGATCAGACCGGCAAAGGTTATGAAAACCTTGATGCAGCATGGGCAGCAGCCACTGATGGTGACGTCCTTACAGTTAAGACGGATCAGACAGCTTCAGATCGTCTGCAATACGGTTCTTCGCGCTCTCTAACAATTCAGGGTGCAACTCCCGATGTTAAAATAAGTCGTGGTAATGCTGGAAAACTTCTTTTACTGGCAAGCAAGGGCGGAAATGAGACTCTCACTCTCAAGAATCTGACACTTGACGGTCTTGACAAAGATGCTACCTGCAGCTTTATTGAGGCTTCAAATGGCTCGACTGTGAATTTGGAGAATGTAAAGATCCAGAATGCAAAGAGTTCACATATACAGGGATTGGTAACTGCAAAAAGTGGCGGTAAACTTGTCGTCAAGAATCTTAATGTGTCCAATTGTGGTGTAAATGAAAACACCGGACATCTATTCTTTGGACAAAATACGTCTTGCGAGATATCCGGTAACAATGCCATGTCTATTAGTGTTGAAAATTCTCCTTTCGCTGTTTCAGAAGGAGAAACCCTGGATAACACAGAACCTATTGTTATTTACAAATATAATAATGGACAATTTGCAGATGGAGATGCCATAGTTAACAATTGCACAGATGCATCAAAGTTTAAATTGGGGAATACTAATCTTGTTCTAAAAGAGGAAAACGGTAATCTTGTTGCTCGCGAGGATGAAAATACCGGTATCGCAGGCATTGAGGCTGACGAGAATGCGCCGGTTGAGTACTTCAATCTGAACGGCGTTCAGGTGAAGGCCGACAACATGACTCCCGGTGTCTATGTTCGCCGTCAGGGCAAGAACGTGACAAAGGTTATGGTGAAATAACTCAGCATAACACGCCATACACGATATAATACGATATCACGATATAATACGACATCATGAACGTATCCAAGGGGCTGTGCCGACCGGCACGGCCCCTTTTGCCGTCAGAATAGACTCAAAATAGAGTGGTAAGATTCAATGAGAGGAATTCTTCGGGGGCAATTCCGCCATCGCCGACAATGAATGCCGACTTTGGATTGAATTTCTTGGTGAATTCGTTGAGGCCGGCGGTCCGCTGTTCTGCATTGCTTTTAACTTCGATTGCCACAACCGAGCCGTTTTTTCGGAGAATGTAATCGACTTCAAGGTCCCGTTCGCGCCAGTAAAACACTTCAAAACGATGTTTAAACGCCTGATTTACGATGTGTGTGCCGATGCCGGACTCAAATATACGACCCCATAAACGGCGGTCGATCAACGCTTTGTTAAAAGATGTGTTCAGATATGCGAGCTTGAGGGCATTGTTGTAAACCTGTAGTTTGGGGATGCTTGCCTTGCGTCGTGCCGAATCGATGCTGAATTTCTGAAGTCCGCATAGCAATCCGCTGTCGTTCAGTAGATTCAGATAAAACTGTAGCGTGGAGGTATTCCCGGCATCCTGAAGCATTCCAAGCATTTTGTTTAACGACAGAAGTTCGCCTGAGTAGGAGGAGCCTAATTCGAATGTCTGTCTCAGCAATGCGGGTTTTCCGACAGGTGCATCCATAAGAATGTCCTTGTTGATGGTAGAATCGATAATTGATGATTGAATGTACTGTAGGAAACGGTCATAATCGTGAATTAAGGATACAGCTCCCGGATAAGCGCCATAGAACAGATATTCGTCCGGACTGAGGCCGAAAGCATCCCGGATCTCGTCATAGCTCCAATGGCACATCCTTATTTCTTCGAATCTGCCTGCAAGCGATTCGGAGAGGCCTTTTTCCAACAGTACACGGCTGCTCCCCAAAAGCAATACCTTGATATTGCGGTCATTGAAAGTATCGGTATCCCATTCCTTTTTGACCGTCTCACTCCAGTTCGCAATCTTCTGAATTTTGTCTATTATCAGAATAAACTCATCATGTCCTTTTGCCTTCTTTAAACTTCTGGCAGCTTCCCAACAATCGGTAATCCATGAGCGGTTGGTTGCCGGAACATCATCGGCTGAGTAGAACAGATATGGCTGGTCTATGTCTCGCAATACTTGTTTAACTACAGTGGATTTCCCAATCTGACGAGGACCTACAATGACCTGAATGAATCGACGTGTCTCTTTCAGTCTTGATTTAATTATATGGTATTCAGAACGTTTATACATAATGTTACATTTTGCGCAGTGGAATGCGTATTTTTACGCAGTGCAAATATAATCAATAATATTGAAATGGCAAAACGGTAATTCATTGGGTGGATGGGAGGAGTGGAACGTACTATAAGCGTAATAGCTATAAATACAGCTATAAGCACGCGATTAACTCAACTAAATCTCATCATATAAATTCGATGGCATTCATGAAGATTTCTCTCAGGGCCTTAGCGGCATTCATAATAGCGGGCGGCGTGGCGGGCGGCGTCGGCGCCCAGTCGGTGTACCCGGGCCAGCATCGAGGCAAACTGAAAGTGGCCGATATGGCTCCCGCCAAAGTCAGGGCGTTCGACCTGAAGGACGTGCGTCTGTTGCCGGGCCGCGTACACGACAACCTTCGCCGCGATTCCGCATGGATGGCCAATATAAACATCAACCGCCTGACCCACAGTTTCAAGAACAACGCCGGTATTTTCGCCGGACTGGAGGGTGGCTATGAATCCCTTAAGAAATATGGGGGCTGGGAATCGCTGGATTGCGATCTGCGCGGCCACACCACCGGCCATCTGATGTCGGCCTACGGTCTGATGTACGCCGCTACGGGCGACCCGCTGTTCAAGCTGAAGGGTGACAGCATCGTCGAGGTGTTGGGCAAGGTGCAGGATGTTCTCGGCAGCGGTTATGTCAGCGCCTTTCCAGAGGAACTGATAAACCGCAATCTGCGCGGCGAGGGGGTATGGGCGCCCTGGTACACGTTGCATAAGATAATGTCCGGACTGATTGACCAGTACCTTTATGCCGACAACAAGCAGGCGCTGGAGGTGGCCGTGAAGATGGGCGACTGGGCTTACGGCAAGCTGCACGGCCGGAGCGAGGAGACGCGCCGCAAGATGCTGCGCAACGAGTTCGGCGGCATCAACGAGGCATTCTACAACCTCTACGCCATCACCGCCGACCCGAAATACCGCGAGATGGCCGAATACTTCTATCACAACGACGTGATAGACCCATTGGCCGAAGGCAATACCGATTTCGGTACAAAACACACCAACACCTTCATCCCGAAGGTGATAGCCGAGGCGCGCAACTACGAGCTGAGCGGATCGCAGCGCAGCCGCGACATAGCGCGTCTGTTCTGGAACGAGATGACCGACAAGCACTGCTACGTCAACGGTTCGCTGAGCCAGAAGGAGCATTATTTCGACCCGAAGAAGATGTCGAAGTTCATCAACGGCTACACAGGCGAGACCTGCTGCACGTACAATATGCTGAAACTGTCGCGCCACCTGTTCTGCGAAGAGGCGTCGCCCCGCGTGGCCGACTATTACGAACGTGCCCTCTACAACCATATCCTGGCGCAACAGGACCCTGAGAGCGGTATGGTATGCTACTTCCTGCCATTGCTTACCGGCGCCTACAAGCTGTACAGCACCCCCGAGCAATCCTTCTGGTGCTGCGTGGGCAGCGGCTTCGAAAGCCATTCCAAATACGCCGAAGCGATATATTATCACAACGACAATGAGCTGTTGGTGAATCTGTTCATCCCTTCCGTCCTCGACTGGAAGGAGAAGGGGCTGAAGCTGACACAGCGCACAGAGTTCCCCGACGAGGAGACTACGAAATTCACCATCGACGCTGCCCCGGCCGAAGCCATGACCATCTCGCTGCGTTATCCCGAATGGAGCGGCAAGCCTGAGATCAAGGTGAACGGCAAGAAAGTGAAAGTAAGCGGCAAACCGTCGTCATACATCAGTATCAGGCGGCGGTGGAAGCCCGGCGACGTGATTGAGGCGCGCTATCCGATGACGCTGCGAGTGGAGACCACGCCCGACGACGCCACGCGCGGCGCGGTGATGTACGGCCCCGTGCTGTTGGTGGGCGATATGGGCACGGAGGGAATGACCGCTCCCGCGCCGTTCTCCGATCCGACCGTGAGAAACGACTATTACACATACGATTACAAGGTGCCGCAGAATCTTCCCGCCACGCTGAAGGTAGACGTGAGGAATCCCGCCGGGAGCCTGACGCGCGCGGGCAAGGGACTGCGCTTCCGTTCGGCGCAGGGACACGACCTGCTGCCGCTGTACGACGCCAACCGTATGCGCTACTGTGTATACTGGAACCTGGAGAAATAACTGTTAAGTGAAAAGGTGCGTCAATCCGTACTATAAGCAGAAAAGGACCTAACATGAAGACAACGACAATAACATCGATGGCGCTGCTGCTGCTGGTATGCGGCATGGCGCAGGCAGCCGACGAAGCTACGGTGCTGAAGCTGACGTCGCCCGACGGCGTGAACGAAGTGACATTCTCCAAGCCGGGCCGGGAGCTGACCTGGCAGGTGAGGATGAACGGCGCCGACGTCATCCTGCCGTCACGCGCCGGCCTGGATCTGGACAACCGCGTTTGGGAGATGGCCCTCGGCAAGCGCGACCTGCAGCAGCCGGAGTGCTGGATGGACCTGCTGACCGTCGACTCGGTGCGCGTGCATCAGCCGGTGGACAACGAGTGGCATCCGCTGTACGGCGAACGCTCCACGGTGCGCGACCGTTACAATTCGGCCACGATGTATATGTCGCGTCATGACAAGAGCAAATACCGCCTCAACGTGGAGGTGCGTGCATACGACGAGGGGATAGCTTTCCGCTATTTCTTCCCGGAGCATCCCGACGCCATATTCCACAAGGTGACGGCCGACCTGACCGACTACACCTTCCCCGCCGGCACGATGGCGTGGAGCGAGCAGTGGGCGCAGGCCAAGTTCGACCGCACAGGCATCGACGAGATAAAGCAACCCGTGGAGCGTGCCCTGACCCTGGAACTGCCCGACGGCAAATGGGTGGCGGTGACCGACGCCGACGTCGATGACTGGTGCCTCACCAAGTTCGTGGCCCGCGACGGGAAGCCCGGCACGCTGCAGTCGGTGATGTATTCGCCCGTGGACGTGGTGACATACGCCGCCACCCCCTGGAAGATAATAATGACCGCCGACACGCCCGGCCGACTGCTGGAGAACAATGACATAGTGCTGAACCTGAACCCCGAGGCCGAAAGCGACTTCGACTGGGTGAAGCCGGGGAAGATTATGCGCTGCACCAAGCTGACCACCGAGGCCGCGATGGAGGTGATAGACTTCTGCGCCGCCCACAACATACCCTATATGCTGTACGACTGGAAATGGTACGAGCCGTGCACGTCGCACGACGGCGACGCCACCAAGGTTATACCGCAGATAGACATGAAGAAGGTGGTGGAATATGGCCGTGAGCATGGCGTGGGGATCTGGCTGTACATCAACCAGCACGCGCTGCAGAAGCAGCACAAGGAACTGCTGCCCGTCGTGGCCGGCTGGGGCGTGAAGGGCGTCAAGAGCGGTTTCGTGCAGTATGCGTCGCACCGCTGGGCCACATGGCTGCACGACCTGGTGCGCGAGGCCGCCGACAACAAACTGATGATGAACATCCACGACGAGTTCCGTCCCTCCGGTTTCTCGCGCACGTACCCCAATCTGGTGACACAGGAGGGAATCTTAGGCAACGAGGAGTTTCCCGACGCTACACATAACGTAACATTACCATTCACACGCATGATAAACGGAGCCGCCGACTATACGATATGCTACTACGACAAGAGGCTGAAGAACAGCCACGCTCATCAGCTTGCGGCGTCATTGGTGTTCTACAGCCCGATGCAGACCATATTCTGGTACGACAATCCCCGGATGTACAAGGGCGAGCCGGAGATCAAATGGTTCGAGGACCTGGAGACCACATTCGATGACACGAAGGTGTTAGGAGGCTTCCCCGGACGCGACATAGTGATGGCGCGCCGCAAGGGCGACATCTGGTGGGTGGCCGCAATGGTGAACAACGACGGCGCGAAGGAGACTATCGACCTGTCGTTCCTTGAACCGGGCCGCAAGTATGTGGCCGAGATATACACCGACGGCGACGACAAGGTGAAGACCGCCACGAAGGTGGCCATGAGCACGCGTAAGGTGACGTCGAAGGACAAGCTGAAGTTCGACGTTCCCGGTCGCGGCGGAGTGGCGATGCGAATCGTTCCGATTCGCTGAAGTTTAGAAAGTTGAAAGAGTTTAGAAAGTTAAGAGGATAGTGCAGCTATTTGGAGCAAACATGAGGAAGACGACGATAATATTGACGATGATGGCGGCGGTTGCGGCCGGCGCCGGGGCGATGGCCTCGCAGATGGTGTCGAATCCCGCCAATATGAAGGGCAAGGAATATGTCAACCCGATAATCCATGCCGATTATTCGGACCCCGATGTGGTGGCGTCGCCCGACGGCAGGACGTTCTACATGACCGCGTCGAGTTTCCAGTCGGCGCCGGGGCTCCCTATCCTCAAGTCGCACGACCTGGTGAACTGGGCCATAGTGAACTACGCGCTGCCCGATGTGCCGCCTGTGGACTATTATCAGGCCGCGCCGCGTCACGGCAAGGGCGTGTGGGCGCCCTGCATCCGCGAGCATGACGGCAGATATTACATATATTGGGGCGACCCCGATTTCGGCGTGTACATGGTCAGCACCGACGACCCCGAGGGCGCGTGGAGTGAACCGGCGCTGGTCATCCCAGGCAAAGGACTGATAGACCCGTCGCCGCTTTGGGACAAGGACGGCAAGGTATACCTGGCCAACGGCTGGGCGGCCTCGCGCTGCGGATTCAACAGCGTCATCACGCTGTGGGAGCTGACGCCCGACGGTAAGAAAGCCGTGGGTACGCCCCGGATAATATACGACGGCAACGACGGCGTGAACCACACCGTGGAAGGACCGAAATTCTACCGCAAGGGAGACTGGTACTATATGTTCGCGCCGGCAGGCGGAGTGGCCACGGGCTGGCAGTTGGTGATGCGCAGCCGCAACATCGAAGGCCCGTACGAGGCCAAGATAGTGATGGCGCAGGGCAAGAGCGACATCAACGGCCCTCATCAGGGCGCGTGGGTGACCGACTCGGAAGGCAAGGACTGGTTCCTGCATTTCCAGGACAAGGATCTGTACGGACGACTGATACATCTCAACCCGATGGTGTGGCGCGAGGACTGGCCGGTTATCGGCAACGACACGGACGGCGACGGATGCGGCGACCCGGTGCGCAGATGGTCCAAGCCTGCGGGAAGCGTGATACAAGGCGCGCTGCCGTTGCAGCATTCCAAGGATGCTTCGGCACTGTTCCAGTGGCACGCCGACTACAAACCGGAGTACGGTTTTCCGCTGCCGGAGGGTATGATGCGCGTATACGGCCACCGTACGGAGGCCGTGGACATCAACCTGTGGGACGTGCCGAATCTGTGGCTGCAGAAGTTCCCTGCCGAAGAATTTACGGCGACGTCGCGCGTAAGGGTATCGGCTAAATCGCTGTCGGAAGGTGCCACGTCGGGCATAGTGGTGATGGGCCGTGACTATGCGCGCCTGGGACTGCTGAAGAAGGGCGATGCGTTCGTGCTGCAGTATGCCGTGAACCGGGATGCCGACAACGGCGGCAAGGAGACGGTGAAAGAAATCGCGGAGCTGAAGCCGACGCGTGTGTATGCCGCCGGACTGATGCCCAACTTGGAGTGCGACGTGTGGCTGCGCGTCACGGTGAAGCGCGCCGGCAAGTGCACACTGAGTTACAGCACCGACGGCCGCAAATTTACAGACGCAGGCCGGTTTACGGCGCGTGTGGGCAAATGGATAGGGGCGAAGTTGGGTTATTACAGCGTGACGTCGGGAGGAGTGACCGAACGGGGATGGATCGATGTGGTGGAAGACGAGTTAGTTATCAGATAATAGATATTAGATATTAGATATTAGATAATAGATATTGGAATACTATGCGGGCCTTAAAAATAATAACAGGTGCGATATTGCTGACATCGTGCGTAGGGGTGTCGGCGGCTAAACTGGACGAGAACAAGGAGATAGCATACTGTCAGAGCCAGACGTGGCGCACGTTGCGTCAGGTGACGGGCGACAATACGGACTATACGCTGATGCCGCGCAACATAGCGGCCGACGATTCGGTGTGGACGTTGCGCAAGAATTCGCCGGAGGAGTGGTGCAACGGTTTCTGGCCGGGCGTGCTGTGGTATGCGTATGAGTCGTCGAACGACCTGAAGTTGCGCGAGTATGCCGAGAAATATACGGAGACACTGGAGTTCCTGTCACAGCGTCCGGCGTTTGACCATGACCTGGGATTCTTAGTGTTCTGCAGCTATGGCAACGGCTACCGGCTGACGCACAATCCTCGCTACAAACAGGTGATACTCGATACGGCCGATTCGCTGGCCACGCTCTACAATCCGAACGTGGGCACAATCCTGTCTTGGCCGCGCAACGTGGAGATGCTTGGCGGCCACAACACCATCATGGACAACATGATTAATCTGGAGATGCTGTTCTGGGCCGCGAAGAACGGCGGCGACCGCCGTCTGTACGACATTGCCGTGAAGCATGCGGAGACCACGATGAAGTATCATTTCCGTCCGGACAATACCTGCTATCATGTTGTCGTGTACGACCCCAAGACGGGCGAGTTCCTGAAGGGGATGACGCATCAGGGATATGCCGACGATTCGTTGTGGGCCCGCGGTCAGGCCTGGGCCATATACGGATATACCGTGGTGTATCGCGAGACGCGCGACCCGAAGTTCCTGGACTTCGCACGCAAGGTGACGGACGTCTACCTGAGCCGGTTGCCCAAGGACTATGTGCCCTATTGGGATTTTGACGACCCGGCCGGTAAGAAAGCGCCCCGCGACGCATCGGCGGCCGCGGTGGTGGCCTCCGCGCTGCTTGAATTGCAGGGATACTGTGACAAGGCGGATCAGGAGCGTTACTATAAGGCCGCGCAGAAGATGTTGGCGTCGCTTAGCTCGGACAAGTATCAGAGCCGCGGGGAACGCCCCTCGTTCCTGGACCACTCGGTAGGGCACAAGCCCGCCGGGTCGGAGATTGACGCCTCGATAATCTATGCCGACTACTATTATCTCGAGGCTCTGTTGCGTCTGAAGCGCGTACGCGGCCACCTCGACCCCCTCGGCCAGCTGGCGCAAAATTTTTGACAGGAGAACAGGAGAAACAGTAATAAATATCAGAAAGCGCGATGAACCGGATGCCGGCTCATCGCGTGTTCTTTATTTGCAGACCCGCAAGATTTACGGATTCGCAGGGCGATGGATAAACTTAATTAGGCGGCATCACGTTTTAAGAGTGTGTTTACTTTTAAATCAAATTAAGATTGAGCGGATTTTTTGAGATGGTTTTGCAAGCCAAGGAGGGAGCGGTGCGGGCACCGTGACCGACGAAGCTTGGCAAAATCAGCCAAAAAAGACCTCAAGATTAATTTGAAGTTTAAATAATCACTCTATTCATTAGTTAAAACGGTTTAAAAGTAAACACACTCTAAAGTCATACAGATGTACTTAAGACAATGAAAATTACAAATGACATACCGGCGAGATTCCGGGAGAATGAGGCATATATGAACATACTGCGGCGCGTCAGCGTGCGTCGTTATGCCGACCGTCCGGTGGACGATGAACAGGTATCGGCCCTGCTGCATGCCGCCATGAGCGCGCCCAGCGGCGTGAACAGACAGCCGTGGGAATTCATGGTAGTCGACGACCCCTCGACATTAAAGCGCCTGGCCGATGCGTTGCCGTACGCCAAGATGGCGGCCGATGCACCCGTGGCCATCGTGATATGCGGCAATAAAGACCGGTTTCTGGAAGGTGTGGACGGCGTGCTTTGGGAGCAGGATCTCTCGGCCGCTTCCGAGAATCTCCTGTTAGCGGCGCACGCCATAGGTCTGGGAGGAGTGTGGACATGCCTGTATCCTCACCAGGATCGCATGGCCTCGGTAAAGGCGATTTTAGATTTGCCCGACGCATTCGTTCCTTTCAACCTTATTCCCGTCGGCTATCCTCTCGCCGACCATGTCCCGATGGATAAATGGAACCCCGAACGCGTACATTGCAAATAACGCGAAGGAATATCTTTTTGATGATAGCGGATGGGTTCCGGTCATCACGTTTTTAACCGGATTATCCCTTATCTGAAAAAAAGTATTATCTTTGCAAGTGGAATACAGACGTGAACGGACTCTCTAAGATATGATGAAATGACAAATAGGCAAATAGACTATGTGACATGTGTCATCGGGGCGTTGGCTCTGATGACGGGTAAGTCATGTTCGTTCATATACCGGAAACTTCACGCTGCCGGAGTAATAAAGGATTATCTGGCTGCCGCATACGATGTGCTCCATACATTCAGTCTCGAATATGTTGCTGAAGATGTAATAGAATTGATGAAAAAGAAAGGCCATGCCTTATGTTAGTATATCATACCTCCGACCAATGTTTTGATTCTCCGGATGTCAAGCATTCGCGGGATGCTCTTGACTTTGGGAAGGGTTTCTATGTGACCCGACTTATAGAACAGGCGGATAAATATTCCAGCCGGTTTCTACGTGTCGGGAAAGATGCATATCTGCACATATTCGAGTATACGCCTGATCCCGATATGAGGATAAGGATATTCGAAGCTTATGATGAAGCATGGCTTGATTTCGTGTGCAACTGCCGCAAAGGTAAAGATGCATACAAACAATACGATATCATAGAGGGTGGAGTAGCCAACGACAAAGTGTTTCAGACAGTCGATTTATATATGGCAGGAGTGTACAACAAAGAGCAGGCACTACAGAATCTTGCATACGAAATGCCGAACAATCAGTTATGCTTCATCACTCAGGAGGCGATAGACCGGTGTCTTAAATTCATTGAGCATAGAAAGTATACAAATGGATAAGGCCACGCGCATATTGAGGGACATGAAATATGCCCGTATCATAGAGCTGATTGCCGAAAAGCAACATATCCCGCTTGAAGCTGCGATGGATATGCTCTATTCGTCACCCCTGTTTGAGATAATCGATGACGGCACAGCCGACCTGATATGCCGCAGCGACATCTATCTTGCTGGCGAGATAATCCGGACGCATACATCAAATCAGTAGTTTGACATATGTTTTGAATATATAAGTTTTGGCCGACACGTTCATTTATTAGACTTCTGAAATGAGTTGAGTTAATGGCCGATCAAGAAAGCAATAGGCTATTATCACAACCTAAAAATATTCACATAACATTAATCAATGTTCCAATATGCATCCGGGTCTCCATCAAAGATAGTGTCAATATCATCATCGCTATATCCTTCTTCATCGTGCGCCCATGAGCCGGAATACCGACTGCTTGAATCATCATATAGACTGTCGCGATAATGCTGGTATTCCATATTGGCATACCATTCTGTATAATAACTACTTGAAATTGTAATTATTTTTTCTCCAGTCTTAACAAGATGTTTTATTTCATATAGATGATTAATTTCTTGTTCTGTTAGTGGCTCGATTGCTTTGGTTATTGCTTTTTCTATAGCTTCAATATTAATAGGACCATATTCACCACTTTTTAGTTCGGTTAACCATCTGATAAAATCTTCAAGATTACGAAACCGATTGAATGGCATAATAAAAATGCTTTCTCCACTGTGTAAGCTTTTAGCATTATACAATTCAACAATTCGAATAAGAATATACTCTTGGAATTCTATAGGAGTGTCTGCGAAATGTATACAACCAGTTTTACTATTAGGAGTGGTGATAAATTCAGCCAAATCTTTTACGGTGAATTTCTGCGTTAATTCAATATATCGTGATACTAAATCGGTCTTAGATATGTATTTATAATTAAACGCATTATTCAAGTCAGAGAAGTCTGAAGATTGGGAGAATGTGGATCTAATTAAATCTGCATGTGTAGTGACGAAAGACGAATCTACCCATATAGAAATGGTTTCTAATAAAGAATGTAAATAGGATGGTGAAAGTTCCTCCAAGAAGTTGAGAATTGCAGATTCTAAGATAGAACTAAGATATGAATCAAACAAAATATGAACTGATTGTGGTAATGCATCATATTGATTACGAATACGTTTGACATACGGGATGACTACTTCCTCAGCAACACTTGTTTCAATGAGATCATATAATAGGCCTATTTTTAATTTGATATCATTATCATATAAATCTTCAATATTGAAGTTTAAATTTGACGCAGAAAGAGACATCTTTACATCAATATTGGAAAGCACTTTTTGTAGCTGATTATTAAGTTGTAATGCAAATACATTTAGTTTTTGTTTGTTAATTGCGCAGAGTGGAACACCTTCATCGGGTAAATGCTTAACGCCGCAATTTTCAATTTTACGTAACAAATTCTTTACTTGGGAATACTCTGTAGCTGTTGAAATATTATAGACTGAACTCTCAAGATATTTCTCGGCAATTAACAAAGAAGGGAATCCATATTTATCGCTTAGTAGATTAATATTTTCGACACAGAATGATTCTGGTAAAACCGGTTGTAATAAGTTGCAATAATCATACACATCCTTAATATCATTTACGGATAATTGATTCAACAGTACTGTCCAATTTTTTGATACGCAATCATGTGGATATAAATCTGGATCAATTGCTCTTAAAAAATCTTTATTTAGGTTATTATTAATCTGATACAGATGGCTTCTCCTTTCCGCATAAACGCTTTCTTCAAGTTTGCGTCTTTGCAGAATAAAAATATTGATGAGATCTTTGACCTCTTCATTATTTATTCCATAATAATTTCTAAAAGAGCCCAGATCCTCTGGTACCCAGTGTTTTATGTCAAGAATGTTAACATGTATTACATATGGATCATGATCATAATCTTCAAATATGCTAAGGAGAGCGGGATTGGGTAAAAGGAATGATCTGCCAAACAATGCATACTCTTCTTTTATGGATTTGGGAATTATTTTCCTATAGCTGTCTTCATCTTCAAATCAATATTGTCCTAAACGTTTTGGGCAAAAATAAAAATAGGAAGTAGTTACTAAGGCAAAAAATGACTACCTTAGTAGTGAGCGACCAACTCAACTACTTCCTATGGCAAATATAACACTTTTCGCACAAACAATCGCCCAGTTACCCCGTCAAACAATCAGAAAAATAATCCGCGAGGCCCAAACAGACAAGCACAACAAGGGTTATGACACGTGGAGTCAGCT
>ENA-UALF01000043-UALF01000043.1-human-gut-metagenome-genome-assembly--contig:-NODE-43-length-72585-cov-23.802509_pt1 | contig 72585 bp, 63 predicted proteins | sample MGYA00243698_ERZ654464 | MGnify/ENA primary metagenome ERZ654464 (study PRJEB26926, sample SAMN06164595) | human gut metagenome | biome: ENVO:00009003; feature: ENVO:2100002; material: ENVO:00002003...
TATATCACGCCGCGTTGTGTAAGCTGCTCGAACTTCTCATAGTCGATATATGCGCGATCCATAGCCATTATGTCGCCTTTGGAGAGCGTCGAGGGCTTGAGCATGAACGAGTCGTTTGTGGCTGCCGAAGTGAACTTTATGTCAGAGGGAACGCCTTCGTTGGCATGGATGACGGTATGCACCTTGATTCCGCCTTTCTTTTTCCCTGTTTTCGGATGGCGGCCGACACCCTTGAAAAGCAGGTTCGAGAACAGGGTGATGGTCGTGGAGTCGATAATCTGAAGACGTTTCATCCATTTAGGGGTCTTGCCGCTCCGGCTGTCCGAAGAAAGAGCATATCGGTATGTGGCATATAAATCACGGTATATGGCCTCAAATATGTATTCAGGACGTCTTTTGTTGGCGTCGGCGAGCGTACTGCGCCCAATCTTGAATGTGATACCCAGGTGTGAAAGTTTGCGGGTCTCGGCAAGCAGACTGGCTGTTATCTCTCGCAATGAGTCGAAACGCATTATCACGGCGTAGAGCATCACCTCCAGATGAATCCAGCAGTTGAAGCGTTTGGTGTACCTCTCACCTCCGTTATTACGGCTATAAGCAAGAATTTTTGACTTGTCAAGCAATTTTATCACCTGACCATAGAGCGGCTGTCCGCTAAAATGACTATTTTTGCGCATCGGTTGTTTTTGATTTTTGGCGAAACCAAAGTAACCGAAAAGGGTCGACTCTTGCAAATGGAATCGACCCTAATTTTTTTCTTGTACTAAAAAATTTTATCGGACAGCAATAACTAAATATTCCTCAAATCGTGTTCCACGGCCTGCGCCATACATTCGCCACCAGATGCATTGAAAGCGGATGCGACTATAAAACCGTAAGTGTAATACTCGGCCATTCAAATGTTGCCACAACACTCAATCTGTATGTACATCCTAATCTTGACCAGAAAAAACGCTGTATATCCCGTATGAATAAATTTCTTCGACTCTAATCTGATTAGCTTCAAAATACAATCACTCGTCTCCCTTTACTCGTCACTATGACAATACTCGTCCTATGACTTATTTGGTGGATTGGCATGAATTTTGTAAATTTGTAGCAACAAGAGTTTGAGGCCCCGGTATGGGGCGACAGGCTCTGTAAGACGTCTTATCAATGAAATTTACAAGATTCGCAAAAATCACAAACGTTGCGGGTGTGATGGCTTTGTGCGCTCTCCCGTCGTTCGGCTGGAGCCAGAAAGGACATGACACCGTGGCATTCATAGCCGAAACCCACCTGACACCGGCCACCAAGGCGGCGGTAGACTCGTTGCTTGACGGTAAATCAATAGTTTACTGGTCCAACTGGCTGGACAATGCGTCGCATACGCCCGAGTATGCCTACAGCAAGACCTGGCATTACAAGAACATCGACGCCGACCAGACGTTCCGCAGCGCTCCCCTCCTGCCGAGTGGCGACATAGTGCGCGCCATCAACGAACAGGTTGTCTTATTGGCCGATACCAATATTGATGACAGCCGGCGCGCTCTGGCCCTTAAGATTGTGACTCACCTCTTAGGCGATATCCATCAGCCCATGCACTTAGGCCACGCATCGGACCGTGGCGGAAATTCATGGACCGTTAAGTATTTCAAGCAACCCACAAACCTCCATACCCTGTGGGACTCGCGTCTGGTCGAGTCCGGCCACAAGTGGAGCTACACAGAGTGGCAGCAACAGATAGACCGCGCCACTCCCGCTGAGGTCGAAGTGATACTGACCGACGCTTATCCCGAGCACTGGGCCGAGGAGACTTACGAAATATGCAAGCAGGTGTATGCCGCAACGCCGCAGGACACCAACGTAAGCTATGACTACATAGCTCAATGGACTCCGACAGTAGAACAGCAGTTCCTGCGTGGCGGCCTGCGTCTGGCCGACATACTCAACACCGTCTTCGACCCCGACTACAAGGGCCACTGGTCACCGTTAAAGAAGTAAAACCACGTCAAAGAGATAATGGCAGATACTCATAAGGACTTTCCGACGTTAAACCTTCCCCCGGTCACGCTTAAACTGCAGACCGGGGCCGACGGCGTGGAGCGCGTATGGGATCCGTTGCGCAAGAAGTATGTGGCGCTCACTCCCGAGGAGTGGGTGCGTCAGCACTTCGTGAACTGGCTCATGACCGACCGCAAGTTTCCGGCTTCATTGCTCGGCAACGAGGTGGGCATCCATCTCAACGGTATGTCGCGTCGCTGCGACACCATCGCATTCGGCCGCGACACAAAGCCGTTGGTAATTGTGGAATACAAGGCTCCCGACGTGAAGATTACCCAGGACGTGTTCGACCAGATACTACGTTACAACATGGTGCTTCACGCCCAATACTTAGTGGTGAGCAACGGACTGTACCATTATTGCTGCCGCATCGACTATGCCGGCAACACCTACCATTTCATACCGCGAATCCCGCAATACGCGGAAATCGCATTACCTTTTAGCGAACAATGACCCAACCGACTCCGGATTACAGATATCTCGACAGACTGAACGACCAGCAGCGCGCCGCCGTGGAATACCTCGACGGCCCTTCGCTGGTGATAGCAGGCGCCGGATCGGGCAAGACCCGCGTGCTGACCTACAAGGTGGTGCACCTTCTGAACTGCGGTTATCAGCCTCACCGAATCCTTGCACTGACCTTCACCAACAAGGCAGCACGCGAAATGAAAGACCGTATCTCGGCACTGGTAGGACCTCAGGCCGCCCACCGCATCCCGATGGGTACGTTCCACTCCATTTTCCTGCGGCTGCTGCGAAATCACGCCGAACTGTTGGGTTTCAAGCCGTCGTTCAGCATTTACGACACCACCGACTCGCGCAACCTGGTCAAGATGATAATCAAGGACCTGGGCCTGTCGGACAAGGATTACAAGCCGGCCACCATCTTCTCGTGCATTTCCAATGCCAAGAACGCCATGCTCACTCCCGACGAGTACGCGCGGCAATATGGCGGCCACGACATGAAGGCGCGCAGGCCCATGACCGCCAAGATATTCCAGATGTACGTGGAGCGCTGCAGGATGGCCAACGCCATGGACTTCGACGACATCATCTTCTTCATGAACAAACTGTTGTCGGAACATCCCGAGGTGCGTCAGCGATACTCCGAACAGTTCCGCTACATTCTCGTAGACGAGTATCAGGACACCAACTACGCCCAGCACCTGGTCATATCGCAGCTCGCCGCTCCCGACAACAAGCTGTGTGTCGTCGGTGACGACGCGCAGAGCATCTACTCGTTCCGTGGCGCCAACATCAACAACATAATCGACCTGGAGCGATTCTATCCCGGTCTGAAGACATTCAAGCTGGAGCGCAACTACCGTTCCACCCGGAATATCGTTAACGCCTCCGGCTCGCTGATCGAGAAGAACACCCGTCAGTTAGCGAAGAACGTTTACAGCGAGAATGCCGAGGGAGCGCCCGTGGATATAGTGCAGACATACAGCGACCTGGAGGAAGCCTCGCTCGTGGCGGCCCGCATCGCGCAGAGCGTGCTCACGGAACACGATACCTACGAGGACTATGCCGTGCTGTACCGCACCAACGCGCAGAGCCGCGTATTGGAGGAGGCGCTGCGCAAACGTTCAATGCCCTACCGCATATACGGCAGCACAGCGTTCTACCAGCGCAAGGAGGTGAAGGACGCCTTGGCTTATTTCCGACTCATCGTCAACCCCGACGATGACGAGTCGCTGCGACGCATCATCAACTATCCGGCGCGGGGCATCGGCGAGACCACATTGAAAAAAGTGCGCGATACGGCACTTTCCGGCAAGGTCAGCATGTGGCAGGTATTGGCCAATCCCGACCTCTACCCACTGCCGGTCAACAGCGGCACACGCGGAAAACTTGACCGGTTCGTTGAGCTGATGCGTCAGTTCATGACCGACAGCGCAACGCACAACGCATACGAAGTGGGTCAATTGGTCTACAATCGCACAGGTATGCTGACCATGCTGGCTCACGAGAACACGCCCGAAAGCATCAGCCGCCAGGAGAACCTGACCGAGTTGCTGCGCAGCATGAAGGAATTCGTGGAGTTCCGCATCGAAAGCGGCGAGGGCGATGTGTCGATGACCTCGTTCCTCAGCGAAGTGATGCTGGCCACGGACCAGGATCAGAAAGACGAGCAGGCCGGGCCGAAAGTTACACTGATGACGGCACACGCCGCCAAGGGACTGGAGTTCAAGCATGTCTACATCGTAGGCGTGGAGGAAGAGTTGTTTCCATCGGCTATGGCGCTGGAATCCATGTCGGAGGTTGAGGAGGAACGCCGCCTGCTGTATGTGGCCATGACCCGCGCCAAGGACACGTGTATGCTCAGCTACGCCAAATCGCGCTTCCGCAGCGGCCAGACCGTTATGACCTCACCAAGCCGATTCCTGAGCGACATCGATCCGAAATTCGTCAAGATGGAGACATCCGGTATGGAGAACGACTTCACCAATCCGGTGATGAACTACCGCAGCAGTTTCGGCGGCTACGGCAGTTCTCAACGCACACGCAGCTACGGTCAGACCCAGTCGTCGGAATCATTGAATTTCGGAGGTTTCGTGTCGGCCGCCAAGCTCAAGGCGCGTAAAAACACCGATGCCAAGTCCCTCGACGAGATGCCTACCCACACCATGCAGGAGCTCAAGAAGGGGATGAAAATCGAACATAAGAAGTTCGGCATAGGTTCTATTAATGACTTCACCAGCGTTTCCGGACTCGAAGGCATTGTCGTGGAATTCGAGAACGTGGGTGTGAAACGACTGTTGTTGCAATTTGCCAAGTTCAATATAATCGATGATTGATACACCATATTACATTGTATATGAGGATCGGCTCCGGGCCAATCTGGAGAAACTGAAACGGGTGGCCGAAGCGGCGGACGTCAAGATAATCATGGCGTTCAAGGCCAACGCGCTTTGGAAGACATTCCCGGTGATAAAAGAATATTTCCACAGCTCCACGGCCAGCTCGCTCAACGAAATGAAGCTGTCGCTGGACTACCTCGGACACGATGTGCATGCCTATTGCCCGGTGTATACCGAGCGGACATTCCCCGAGTTTCTGAAAGGGTGCAGCCACATCACGTTCAATTCGCTGGCCCAGTACGAGAAATTCCGTCCTCAAATCGAGGCAGCCGACCGAAAGGTCAGCGTAGGACTTCGTGTCAATCCGCACTGCAGCGTAATCGAGACAGACATATACAATCCGTGCGTTCCCGGCTCACGCTTCGGCGAGAATCCCGACAAACTCGCGAACGGACTCCACGCGGGCATCGAAGGACTGCACTTCCACGCCCTGTGCGAGAGCGACAGCCACGATCTGGAGAAGGTACTGGACGCCTTTATCGAGCAATACGGCCACCTGCTGCCCGGCCTGAAATGGCTGAATATGGGCGGCGGCCACCTCATAACGCGCAAGGACTATGACACCGAGCATCTGATAAAGCTGATGAAGCGTCTGCACGAGCGGTATCCCGATCTTGAGATTATTCTTGAACCGGGCAGCGCATTCACATGGCAGACAGGCGACCTTGTTACCGAAGTTCTCGACGTGGTGGAGGATGCCGGCATCAAGACCGCCATCATCGACGCCTCGTTTGCCTGCCACATGCCCGATTGCCTGGAGATGCCCTATCAGCCCCGCGTGGAGGAGGCCATCGGTACTGTGGCCGACGGCGCAGACCCTCCGTACAGATACCGCCTCGGCGGTAACTCGTGCCTGTCCGGTGACTTCGTCGGAGACTGGTGCTTCGACCGTCCGCTAAAGCCGGGCGACCGTCTCACGCTGTGCGACATGAACCATTACACCACGGTAAAGACCAACATGTTCAACGGCATTCAGCATCCCTCCATCTGGTACCAGCCACGCGAAAGTGAGGCCGTGCTGCTTCGCGAATTCACCTACGACGACTACCGCGACCGCATGGACTGAGACTCTCCCAAACCCCGATTTACAATGGAATTCAAACTGACATCAGAATATATGCCCACGGGCGACCAGCCCGAAGCCATAGCCGAGCTGGCCGAGGGTGTCCGCAACGGACTCCCCCATCAGACGCTGCTCGGCGTCACCGGCTCCGGCAAGACCTTCACCATGGCCAACGTGATACAGCAGGTGAAGCGTCCTACGCTGATACTGTCGCACAACAAGACGCTGGCCGCGCAGCTATACTCCGAGATGAAATCGTTCTTCCCGGAGAATTCCGTGCAATACTTCGTCTCGTACTATGACTATTACCAGCCCGAAGCCTATATACCCGGCAGCGACAAATACATCGAAAAGGACCTGATGATCAACGAGCAGATCGACAAGTTGCGCCTCTCTACGGCAGCGGCCCTGATGTCGGGACGTCGTGACGTCATCGTGGTGTCGTCGGTGAGCTGCATCTACGGCATGGGCAATCCCGAGGACTTCCGTCAGACGGTCGTGTCGGTCAAGGTGGGCCAGCGCGTGAGCCGCAACCAGTTCCTGCGCGACCTGGTCAGCTCGCTGTACAGCCGCACGGAGACCGACCTGCAGAGCGGACAGTTCCGCGTGCGCGGAGATACGGTGGACATCATGCTGTCGTTCGAGGAAATCAGGCTGCGCGTGGTGTTCTGGGGTGACGAGATCGAGAAGGTGCAGACCGTGGACCCCGTATCGGGTGCGGTACTCACGGACCTGGAGGGATTCAACATATATCCGGCCAACATCTTCGTGACAAGCAAGGAGCGCACCGCCAAGGCCGTGGACCAGATTGCCGTGGACCTGGGCAAGCAGGTTGACTTCTTCATGCACGAGGGGAAGATTCTGGAAGCCGAACGGCTCCGTGAGCGCGTGACGTACGACCTGGAAATGATCAAGGAATTGGGACACTGCAGCGGCATCGAGAACTATTCGCGATACTTCGACGGCCGCGAGCCGGGTATGCGCCCGTTCTGCCTCCTGGACTATTTCCCGAAAGACTTCCTGACCATCATCGACGAGAGCCACGTGACGCTGCCGCAGATACGGGGAATGAACGGCGGCGACCTGTCGCGCAAGATGAACCTGGTGGAATACGGTTTCCGTCTGCCGGCGGCCATCGACAACCGCCCGCTGAAGTTCGAGGAGTTCGAGCGCCTCACTCCGCAGACCATCTATGTGAGCGCCACGCCCGGCGATTACGAACTGCAGCAGACCGAGGGCGTGTTTGTGGAACAGGTGATACGTCCCACCGGACTTCTCGACCCCGAAATCGAGATACGTCCGACCCTGAACCAGATAGACGACCTGATGGAACAGATACGCCAGCGCATAGACGCCGACGAGCGCGTATTGGTCACCACGCTCACCAAGCGCATGGCCGAGGAACTGAACAAGCACCTGATAAAATGGGGCATCAACTCGGCCTATATCCACAGCGACGTTGACACATTGGAGCGCATCAAGATCTTAGAGGATCTGCGCGAAGGTGTGTACGACGTGCTGATTGGCGTGAACCTGCTGCGCGAGGGTCTGGATCTGCCGCAGGTCAGCCTCGTGGCCATCCTGGACGCCGACAAGGAGGGTTTTCTGCGCAACCACCGCAGCCTGACGCAGACCGCAGGCCGCGCCGCGCGTAACGTGAACGGCCGCGTCATAATGTATGCCGACAAGATAACCGACTCCATGCGCCAGACCATCGAGGAGACCAACCGTCGCCGCGCCAAGCAGATGCTTTACAACGAGGCACACGGCATCACACCCACCCCCATCGCTAAGAAAAGCCACAACGAGCTGGTGGAAATCTACGGCGAGGCTGCCGAGGCCAAGGCGCAGAACCCGACCAAAGGGAAGTCAAGAATCCCGAGTCCCCAGAAACCCCAGAACCCGACCGCACCGCGCAAACAGCGTCCCTATATCGAAGAAGAACACCAGGCTGTATTCGCCGCCGAACCGGTGCTGGAATATATGACGCCGCCCGAGCTGGAGAAGCAGATAGAGATAGTGAAACGCGACATGATAGACGCGGCTCGCCGCACCGACTTCATCGAGGCGGCTCGCCTGCGCGACCAGTTGGTGGGCCTGCAGGATATGTTTGAATCGCGTGCCGAAGCCACAGAAACAGCGAAAGATGCAACAAAACAAAATTGAGACATACACTTATCCGCGACGCGAGGACTTCCTGCCCACGAGCCGCGACGAGATGAAGGCGCTGGGCTGGGACCGGGCCGACATCATCCTGTTTTCGGGCGACGCATACGTTGACCATCCGTCGTTCGGCGCCGCGGTCATAGGCCGTGTGCTGCAGCATGCTGGCTATAAGGTGGCCATCGTGCCCCAGCCCAACTGGCGCGACGACCTGCGCGACTTCAAGAAACTTGGTAAGCCGCGCCTCTATTTTGGAGTTTCGGCAGGTGCGATGGATTCGATGGTGAACCATTACACGGCCAACCGCCGTCTGCGTCACGACGACGCCTATACACCCGGCGGCCGCCACGGTATGCGCCCGGACTATCCTACCATAGTCTATTCCAAGATACTGCGCGAGCTTTACCCCGAAGTGCCGGTCATAGCGGGCGGCATCGAGGCGTCATTGCGCCGCGTGTCGCATTACGACTACTGGCAGGACCGTCTGCGACCCCCGTTCCTGCTTGACGCCCCCGTAGACATGATAGTGTACGGCATGGGCGAACGCACCATGCTGGAACTGACGCGCCGCATCGAGGCCGGCGAGAAGATACAGGACATTACCGACGTGCCGCAGACCGTTTTCCTGACCGATAAGGAGCCGGAACCCGATGCCATCGAACTGTCCAGCTATGAGGAATGCCTGAAAGACAAGCGCAAACAGTCGCTGAATTTCCGGCATGTTGAGGAGGAATCCAACAAATATCACGGCCGCGTGATATATCAGCGTGCAATGGGCAAGACCGTGCGCATCAATCCGATGTATCCGCCTATGACCACCGGGGAGGTGGACGCCACGTTCGATCTCCCCTATACCCGAATGCCGCATCCCCGCTATAAGGGGAAGACCATACCGGCATACGAGATGATACGCCATTCGGTGTGTATGCACCGCGGATGTTTCGGCGGCTGCGCTTTCTGCACAATCTCGGCGCATCAGGGCAAGTTCATTGCCTCACGGTCGAAGGAATCGATAGTGCGCGAGGTTGAGCAGATTACTCACATGCCCGACTTCAAGGGCTATATCTCGGACCTTGGCGGGCCGTCGGCCAATATGTACGCGATGGGTGGACGCAACCGCGACATCTGCAGCAAGTGTGTGCGACCGTCATGCTTGCACCCCAAGCCTTGTCCTAACCTCAACAACGACCATGCGCCGCTGCTCGACGTGTACCATGCCGCCGACAGCGTGCCGGGGGTCAAGAAATCGTTTATCGGCAGCGGTGTGCGCTACGACCTGGCCATGGCGGATAATCCCGACGACCGTGTGCGGCAGACCAACCGCCGGTATATCGAGGAACTGATACGGTTGCATGTCTCAGGGCGCCTGAAGGTGGCGCCGGAGCATACCTCCGACCGTGTGTTGGACTGCATGCGCAAGCCAAGCTTCGAACTGTTCAGGAAATTCAAACGCATCTTCGACCGCGTGAACGAGGAAGCAGGAATTAAACAACAGCTGATTCCCTACTTTATCTCGTCGCACCCGGCCTGTCACGAGGAGGATATGGCCGAGCTGTCGGCCATAACCAAAGGGCTGAACTTCCAGCTGGAACAAGTGCAGGATTTCACCCCTACGCCCATGACGGTAGCCACGGAGATATATTACACCGGGATCCACCCCTATACGGGCGAGAAAGTCTACACCGCCAAGACACAGGAGCAGAAGCTGGCGCAGAGGCGGTTCTTCTTCTGGTACAAGCCGGAGGAGCGGCAGGGCATCATAACGGAACTGCGCAAGATGCGCCGGCCGGACCTGGTGCAGATACTGTACCCCGGAAACGGCTACGCGACTCGGGGAGGTGCAGCGACGCGCAGAGAGGGAAACCAAAATCGAACTAAACGTAAACCTAAACATAAATGACATGAACAAAACAGGATTGACCATGTGTGCCATGTTGTTGCCACTTGCTCTGACCGGATGCGGAGACAAGGGAACGAGTGAAAAAATCATCGAGAAACCCGACGTGAAGGTTGTGGACGGCATGATGACTCCGGAAGTGCTGGAATCGTTCGGCCGCATAGGCGACCCGCAGCCGTCGCCCGACGGATCGAAAATCATCTTCACCCTCACCTACGAGGACATCGAGGAAAACAAGGGTAACGCCGAGATCTATGTGATGGATGCCGACGGCCAGAACATGAAGCGTCTCACCAAGACTGCAGGTTCCGAAGGTAACATCCGCTGGTATGCCAACGGCGAGAAAATCGCTTTCCTGGCCAAAGACAAGGAAACCGACGCGGTACAGATATACCGCATGAATGCTGACGGCGGCGACGTGAAGCGTCTTACAGAAATGAAGAACGGCATCGAGTGTTTCTCCATCGCTCCCGATGAGAAGCACATCGTGTTCAGCTCCCCCATCGACGCCTTCGACAAGGATTCCACCCTGTTCGAGGGACTGCCAAAGACAACAGGCCGTGTTGTCGACGACCTGATGTACAAGCACTGGGACGAATGGGTGACACAGATACCCCACCCCTTCGTGGCTGATTTCGACAACGACGGCATCAAGAACGAGGCCGACATCATGGCCGGCGAGCCGTTTGAATGCCCGATGCGTCCCTTCGGCGGCGCCGAGTCGTTCGCCTGGGCACCCGACGGTCAGTCGCTGGTTTATGTCAGCCGCAAGCTGAAGGGCCAGGATTACGCATTCTCTACCAACTCCAACCTGTATCAGTACAACCTCGCCGACAAGTCGACCAAAATCCTGACTCCCGGCGAACAGGGCTACAACACCGACCCGGCGTTCTCGCCCGACGGCACACAGTTAGCATGGCTGTCGATGGCCACTCCCAAATACGAGAGCGACAAGAAGCGCCTGATGGTGATGGACGTCAAGACCGGCGCCAAGAAAGATCTGACCGAGAACTGGGACTACTGGCCCGAGCAGATTGCGTGGGCCAAGAACGGCAAGTCCATCTGGTTCACCGGTTATTACGAGGGCACGGAGCCTGTGTTCAGCATCGACGTGAACACATGCGCCATCGACACGGTCGCAGCCGGTCAGTATGACTACGGTTCGGTGATTCCCGTCAGCGACAACGCCGCCATCACGATGCGCCGCTCCATGCGCGAGCCCGCCGACATCTGCCTTGTGACCAAGGGACAGTCCGAGACCAAGATGCTGACGCAGATCAACAAGGATCTGCTTGACCAGCTCAAGCTCGGCGAGGTGCGCAAGGTAATGGTACCCACCACCGACGGCAAGATGATGACGTGCTGGGAGATCCTTCCCCCGGACTTCGACCCCAACAAGAAATATCCCGCCATCCTGTATTGCCAGGGCGGCCCGCAACAGGCCGTAAGCCAGTTCTGGAGCTACCGCTGGAACTTCATGATCATGGCCGCCCACGGGTATGTCGTAATCGCACCCAACCGTCGCGGTCTGCCGGGCTTCGGCACGGAATGGAACCGTCAGATTTCGGGTGACTACGGCGGCCAGAACATGCAGGATTACTTCGCGGCCACCGACTACATCAAGTCGCAGCCCTACGTTGACGCTGACCATGTGGGAGCCATCGGCGCAAGCTACGGCGGCTTCTCGGTTTACTGGCTGGCAGGTCACAACAACGGCCGCTTCGCTGCCCTGATCGCTCACGCCGGAATCTTCAACATGGAGTCGCAGTATCTCGAGACCGAGGAAATGTGGTTTGCCGACTTCGATATGGGCGGCGCATACTGGGACAAGGAGAATGCCACGGCACAGCGTACATTCGCCAACTCGCCCCACCGCTACGTCAACGAATGGCAGGCGCCTATGCTCATCACCGTGGGCGAACTCGATTACCGAATCCTTGCCTCGCAGGGCATGATGGCCTTCAACGCCGCCAAGATGCACGGTCTCGAGGCCGAGATGGTGGTATTCCCCGACGAAAACCACTGGATTCTGAAACCGCAGAATGCCATCCTGTGGCAGCGCTGCTTCTTCCGCTTCCTTGACAAGTACCTGAAGAATCCCGCCAAGGATGCAGCCCCGAAGGCTTCAGAGAATACAGCTGAGACAAAGTAACAATCCCACAACCATAAAAGAGAGGGTGCGCCGGACTGACCGACGCACCCTCTCTTTTATGGTTATGTAATTCGTTATTCGTTGTTGATGGAAGAAAGCTCGGTGGGAATCCAGACGCGCATCTTGCCCTCGCCACGGTTGGCCCATGAATAGTAGGGTATCATGCGGAGCGTGACGTCCCTGATGCCCAATTTGCCGTCGGTGTTTCGGCTGATGGACTGCGCGGGAAGGTTCAGCTCATGCAGCCCCTTCAGCTTGCTGTCCTGCGATATGCTATCACTTATCTTCGCATCCTTCTGTATCACCACGCCGGCTATGTCAAAGTCATTGTCGGGCCATTCGGCACAGTAGACAATCGGGCCGCGCTCGATGGCTACCTTGCCACGGTCATTCTTTACCTTGTCGTTGGCCACAACCATTCGCGGGGTGTTGTCAAACTTGATCTCGACCTTGTCTCCCTTCTTCCACTTGCGGTTGATGCCTAAATAACCCATCTGCAGATTTTCGACCGGTACATCTACCCCATTCACCCTGACCGAGATACTTCCGGCCTTCGGATTGGTGTAGGAATAAAGGTCGCCGGGAACCGGACGACCCAACTGCCAGCCGGGTATGCGCAGCTTGAGCGTGAATGCACCGGCCTTGTTTTCATTGATGGTCACGGCCACGTGGCCGTCGTCGACATAATTGCCGGACTGCGACAGACGCACCCGCTTGCCGTTGACTTTCAGGTCGCCGTCATTGGCCAGATAGAGGTTGACATAAACGTCGCCATCCTTCACGGCATATACGTACCCGGGAATGGAGGGAATGAAACGGCTGAGATTCGAGGGGCAGCACGCGCAGCCGAACCAGGGCTTGCGGCTGTAACCGCCGTCGCTCGCCAACGGGTTGGGATAGAAGAACGCGTCGCCGTTCAGCGACTGACCCGACAGCACTCCATTGTAAAGCGTGCGCTCCAGCACATCGTAATATTTGGAATCACCGTGCAGCAGGAACAGCCGGTGGTTGACATACACGTTGCCGATGGCCGCGCATGTCTCGCAATAGGCCGTGGAGTTAGGCAACTCGTAATTGTCGCCGAACGCCTCCCCCTGATGGCGGGCGCCGATGCCGCCGGTGATGTAATACTTCTTGTTAACAATATTGTCCCAGATGGTGTCGATGGCCTTGATGTAGGCGGAATCGCCCGTCAGGGCAGCCACATCGGCCATGCCGGAATACATGTAAACGGCACGTACGGCATGGCCTACAGCCTCCTTCTGGTCCACCACAGGCATGTGCGACTGACTGTACAGGTCATGGCGCGAAGTCTTGCCTCGACGGTCCAGGAAATACTTGGCCTGGTCGAGATATTTCTTGTCACCTGTCACAAGATATAGCTTGGCAAGCGCCATCTCGGCAATCTGATGACCCGGCACGCGGTCCAGCTGACCCTCGCCGAGACCGATATTGCGGCATATATTGTCGGCATACTTTATGGCGATGTCGAGGAAATTACGCTTGCCTGTGGCGCGGTAATGTGCCACGGCCCCCTCCACCATGTGGCCGAGGTTATAGAACTCATGGCTCAGATTCTCCACCGCCTCATACTTTACCGGACTCATCCAGGGATGCGGATGTTTCGGGTTCATGGTGTATGATGTGTTGAGGTAGCCATCAGGTTCCTGCGCGGCGGCCACCAATACCAGCACGCTGTCGATGTATGCCTCTAACTTTTTGTCGGGATAGGTCTGCAACAGATAGCTGGCACCCTCTATGGTCTTGTACACGTCGGTGTCGTCGAAGGGTAAACCCTCGACCTTGATGGTGTCGCTTGGATGCACAGCCTTGACGAAGTTGGCGTAACGACCTGATTCCTCGCATTTGCTGAATGCCAAAGGCACGGTAACGTTGCGGCTTGCGTCAAGTCGTTTGCCCCAGAAGGCATCATGCACCTTAACGGACGTAAAGGGTACCGGCTCGTATGGATAGCCGGCGAAGTCCTTTCCTTTACCAACGACGTTTCCCGGGCTGGAGGCTACCACCGGCATACAGCCGACAAGTATGGCCAGCGACACGGCCGCAGCCATTTTTCCTGATTTTCTCATGATATATGTCAGTTCAAGTTTTTATACAAGCTTAGAGGTAAGCATCTACCTCACAAATTCGTACAAAGATAGTGAAAAATCGCGATTTTTTCGTTATTTTTGCATCTATTTCGTTATCTTTGCATCTATAATGAATATCGTCCAAAAAGGCCGTATTCAAGGAAAAACTCAAACACACAAGAACTATGGCAAAATTAGACCAACCCAACCACGAGTACGAGTATCAGGGTGCCCTTATCAACGGCTTCCTCATGCTGTTTATAAATTTCATAGTGATTCCCTTGCTGGTATTGGCCACATTCACGTTCCTGCAGGGTGTGCCGGCACTGATGATACCCATCTTCGCCATCCTGGCGATAGCGTTCGTGATAGGTTGCGTGGGATTCTTCACACAGGAGCCTAACGAGGCCCGCGTGATGATATTCTTCGGCAAATACGTTGGCACCTGCAAGAAGGTAGGCTATTACTGGGCCAATCCCTTCGTGTCGCGCAAGAAACTGTCACTGCGCATCCGCAACATGGACATCGACCCCATCAAGGTGAACGACAAGATGGGCAACCCGGTGCTGATCGGCATGGTGCTGGTATGGAAAATCAACGACACGTACAAGGTGACGTTCGACCTTGACGCCCAGAGCATGTCGGCCGGGACATCACAGCTGGACAAGCACGCCCTGGACAACTTCGTCAAGATACAGGGCGACGCCGCCCTTCGCGAAGTGACGGGACATTTCGCCTACGACAACATGGACGGCAACAACATGGAGGAACTGACCCTGCGCGGCAGCAGTGAGGAAATAAACGAGATGCTGGAGCACACCATCAACGAACGCTTGGCCATGGCTGGCATCGAGGTGGTGGAAGCCCGTCTCAACTATCTGGCATACGCTCCTGAGATCGCCGCCGTGATGCTGCGCCGCCAGCAGGCTTCGGCCATCATAACGGCCCGCGAAAAGATTGTGGAAGGCGCCGTGTCTATGGTGGAAATGGCACTTACCACTCTCGAATCGAAAAATATCGTAAAACTCAGCAACGAACAGAAGGCCTCCATGGTAGGCAACCTGCTCGCGGTTCTCTGTGCCGACGAGCCCCTGACTCCTACCCTGAACGCCAACGTATAATATGATTAAGGAAAACATCGACCTGAATATAAATCCTCGCGACGACTTCTACGGCTACTCATGCGGCGGCTGGCAGAAAAGTCATCCTCTGAAACCGGAATTCTCACGCTACGGCGTATTCGACGACATCGCCGAGAAATCGCGCAAGCAGGTCAAGGAACTGATAGAAGGCCTGGGCGAACATCCCGAAGCCAAGCAACGCGGCTCGATAGCCCAGAAGATTCATGACATCTACGAGCAGGGACTCGACACGGAACGTCGCGAACGCGAAGGTGCCGCGCCAATCATGCCCGTGGTGGAACGGATTCAGAAAATGGACGCAGATACGTTCACCGACACAATGGCATGGCTGAACCGTGGCGCCGGCGGCGGTTTCTTCGGCTACGGCGTGGGACCGAATCCGGCGGATTCGTCGGTCAATGTGCTCCATGTGTCGGAATGCGGACTGTCCTTAGGCGACCGCGACTATTATCTGGAGAAAAGCGAACGTAACGACACCATACTTCAGGCATTCCACAAGTATGTGCTGACCATCATGGGGTTGGTGGGCTACGCGCCCGAAGATGCAGAGCGCGTATGGGAATCCGTAATTGAAATAGAGACTGAGATAGCACGCCACAAGAAAACGCGCGAGGAACGCCGCAATCCGCTGCTCAGCTATAACTGGATGACGACCGGGGAATTTCTGTCGCGCTTTCCCGGCATAGATTGGCGCGGCATCTTCGTGGGTTCGGGCCTGAAGATGCCCGAGGAACTGAACGTGTCGTCTATCAAGTTCATAGAATGGATGAGCGGGTATCTCCCCTCGCTGCCGATACAGAAAGTGCGCGATTACCTGGTACTGATAGCCATAAGCGAAGGCACCGGTACGCTTAGCGAGGCTTTCTATGAGGCGGACTTCGAGCTGTACGACCGCGTGATGTCGGGCACCGAGGAAAAGAAGCCTCTGTGGAAACGGGCAATGGCCATTCCAAACTCGATGTTCGGCGAGGCCGTGGGCCAGCTCTATGTGGAGAAATATTTCCCGGAGGCCAACAAGAAATACATGAAGCGGCTTGTGGAAAACCTGCGCTCGGCCTTGGGCAAACACATCGAGGAACTGCCCTGGATGTCGGACACCACCAAGCAGAAGGCCCTTGAGAAGCTGAACGTGCTGAAGGTAAAGATAGGCTATCCCGACAAATGGAAGGATTATTCCGAGATAGACATAGACCCGGAGCGCAGCTATAATCACAATATACTGAAAGCGACCGAATGGTTCGTGCAGGACAACTACAACAAGCTGGGCAAACCTGTTGACCGTGACGAATGGTACATGACGCCTCAGACCGTCAACGCCTACTACAGTCCGCAGATGAACGAGATATGTTTCCCGGCAGGCATACTCCAGGCACCATATTTCGATATCAACGCTGCCGACGCCATGAATTACGGTGCCATCGGCGTCGTGATAGGCCATGAGATGACTCATGGATTCGACGACCAGGGACGCCGCTTCGACAAGGAGGGCAACCTGAACGAATGGTGGACGCCGGAGGATGCCGAGCGGTTCAAGGAGCTTACCGACCGTCTCGTGGAGCAGTTCAACCGGGTGGAAGTGGCACCGGGCGTATATGCCAACGGGCTGTTCACACTCGGTGAGAACATAGCCGACCAGGGCGGTCTGCGCATTGCGTACACCGCATGGAAAGATGCGCACGGTGACGACAATGTAGAAATCGAAGGCTTTACGCCCGAGCAACTGTTCTATCTGGCTTACGCTTCGGTATGGGCAGCCAACATACGTCCGGAGGAGATACTGTCGCGCACCAAGTCCGACCCGCATTCATTGGGTCGCAACCGCGTAAACGTAACGTTGCGGAACCTCGACCCGTTCCTTAAGGCGTTCGACATTACCGAAGGTCACGCCATGTTCCGGCCTGAGGATGAGCGGGTAATAATCTGGTAAAAGCATAATCCGAGAACAATGATTCAGTTGGGAATAATAGGATGGCCGCTGCAACACACCCAGTCGCCTGCATATTTCGATGCCAAGTTCAAAAAACTTGGCATCGAAGGGCAATATCTCACATTTCCGATTGAAGACATTTCACATTTGCCGGAAATAATCAGCAGTCATCCCGATCTAATCGGATTCAACGTGACGCATCCGTATAAGGAGGCGATTATCCCCTATCTTTCTGAACTCAGCCCTGAAGCCGAAGCTATCGGTGCGGTCAATACCGTAAAGATAATCCGTTCGGGAAACGACGTAACTCTGACCGGATACAACACCGATTACTATGGTTTTGCCGAAAGCCTCAAGCCCTGTCTTGGTCAGAGACACCACGATACCGGAGCGCTGATATTGGGGACTGGTGGCGCAGCCAAGGCGGTAGCATACGCACTGACTTCACTCGGCATACCGTTCGTGGCAGTAAGCCGTAATATGGATGCCGACAATTACTTTGTACGGCACGGACATACCGTTATAAGCTATGATAAGCTGACTGCCGACATTATGAGCGGACATCGCATCCTGATCAACTGCACTCCATTGGGGATGCATCCGCACGAGGCGGAATGTCCCGACATTCCGTGGACGCTGCTTCCGGAGAATGCTGTATGCTATGACCTGGTCTACAATCCTCCCCTTACGCCATTCATGACTGAAGGCACCCGACATGGCGCGGCCGTAAAGAACGGACTCGAGATGCTGCATCTGCAGGCGGAAGGTGCCTGGAAGATATGGAACCGGTAAAAGTGCAGCTCAATGCCCCGATGCTGATACCGGTGGCGGGTCTCGTAGCCGGTACCCTCATCGCCATGCAGGGTGCCGGATTCCTGATCGGCGCCGTTTGCATTCTCCTGGCCATAATCCTTTACGAACTGCTGGGCGGCTATTCCAACAGTCCTACTAAAGCCTTCAGGCTCAACAAATGGCACTATTCATGGGTAGTTATGCTCTTTGTCGGTGCGGGAATCATCGCCGCCGACCTGGGGCGTCCCGCCGAAATACCAGATGACCGGTTGCAGAACACGGTGATGGCGCACGGACACATCGCCGGTATCGAGCATCGCACGTCGGGCGACCGCGTGACACTCGACCTCACGGCCATTATGGACACCGCAGGACGCGTCTATCCTCTCAAGAATGTGCGCGTCTTGGGATATGCCGACGACGTCAACGCCGGCATCGACGATAACATTATATTTCCGTGTCGTCTGCAACGGATCGTAAATTCCCCCAACTCGTTCGATACCGGCTATGCCAGGCGTCTGGCGCGTCAAGGCATCCTGTACTCGGCCGACATGGTTTCCGATTCGCTTCGCGTAACGGGGCATTCCGCAACTGTTTCGGGATTCTTCCACGACTTGCGTGACCGGTTTGTGGCGTCCATAGAGAATACCATGCTTGCCAAAGACACACAGCGGTTTCTCATCACCGTATTGGCCGGAGACAAGTCGTTTCTCGATCCTGACCGTCGCGAGCTGTTCGCCGACGCGGGCATATCGCACATACTGGCACTGAGCGGACTGCACGTTTCCATTATTGCCGGCATATTGCTATGGCTGTTGTTTCCGTTTAACATCGTCGGTCTATATCAATGGCGCTATGCCATAGCGGTTCCGGCCATCTGGCTCTACGCATTCATCACCGGACTGTCGCCGTCCACGGTGCGTGCCGCCGGTATGATGACGGTAATGATAGCCTGCTTGCTGATCGAGCGCAAGAACTCGGCGTGGAACTCGCTGCTGCTCGCCACATTCCTGATATTGGTGTTCAACCCTTACTACATCTTCGACATCGGATTGCAACTCAGTTTCCTGTGCGTGGCGTCGCTGATATTCTTCGCGCCGTATCTCAACACCGTGGACCATCACAGCCATCCGTTACTGTATACGGTCGCGGCATTCCTGTTGGCATCATTGTGCGCCACAATGGCATCGTGGGCACTGTCGGCCTATTACTTCGGCATATTTCCGTTGCTGTTCATACCGGCCAACATCGTGGCGTTGCCCTTACTGCCCATCTATATAGTCCTTGCACTGATATATCTGCTGTCTTGCGTATGCGGCTATCCGTTTCATTTTCTCGGCACCATGCTTGACATCATGTATCACGGACTTACGCGCAGCCTTGAATGGATGGGCAACGGTTCGGCCACGGCCCTGAACCTGAACGTGTCGTGGATAACTGTCGCTTTATGGACAGGCGCGATGGCCATGTTAGCAATATGGCTACATGCCGGCAAAAAGAAATCGATTCTTGCGGCAGCCTCGGCGATGGCGGTAGCGGCAATCGTGCTGATACCATTCAATGCCGATGCCGACTCGGAACAGCAGTTCATACTTCAGTCGCGCGCCGACAATGTACAGATCTTGGTCAAGCAGGGCAACGACGTCAACACCCTCCGCATGGCCACCAACACCGTGTCCGAAACCCGCATCGACAACATCCGGATTATTTCGGCCGACTGCCCTGTCACGGGATTCATTCCTGCTTCCGCAACAAGTTCCGCTTCAAGAATAGAGCTTGCCAAAGACTGCGATTACTTAGTTGTGACGCGCAGCTGTACCGATGACGTGTCTGTCCTTGACTCCATCTTCAAGCCCCGCACATTGGTGATTCATCCCTCCGTGCGCCGCGACCGTGAGCAACTGATGCTTCACCATGCCGACTCCCTCGGCATCGCCGTCCACTCCCTCCGCCTCGACGGACCCATCCGCAAGGAATAAAATATTCCTTCGAAAACTCAATATTTCTTAAATATCCCTAATAGATTTGGTTTTATCGCTTATTGTTTGTAATTTTGCGAACAACTAACAATAAAGATATGACGAAATTGGAGATAACGCCTGAACAGGAGCGTCTTGCGAGGTTTGCAAAGGCAATGGGACATCCTACCCGTATTGCAATCCTGCATTTCCTTGCTCAGAGAAACGAATGTTTTTTCGGCGACATACACGAGGTGCTTCCTGTTGCGAAAGCGACAGTATCGCAACATCTGAGCGAATTGAAAGAAGCCGGGCTGATACAGGGCACCATCGAGCCGCCTAAAGTAAAATACTGTATCAATCCGGAGAACTGGAAACTTGCCAAGCAACTGTTTTCGCAGATGCTTGATGAGTGTTGTCCCTCTAAAAAGAATAGCTGCTGTTCATAAGCACTATTTTTTTATCATCAATGTTCGTAATTCGGCAAATAACAATCTAAATACTTTCAAGAACATGAAAAAGCTATTGATGATTTTCGCCCTTCTGATAGGGCTGGTATCATGCGGCAGCGGTGAGAACACCGCCAACGCAAAATCTCCGGTGAACGACAGAGTGGAGGTCATATACTTCCACGGCAAACAACGCTGTGCCACCTGCATGGCAATCGAGAAGAATACCCGCGAAGTTCTCAATTCGATGTTTGCCAATGAACTGAAAAGCGGCAAGGTCGTATTCAAAATCGTGGATATATCTACTCCGGATGGAGAAAAGGTTGCCGATAGATACGAAGTGACTTGGTCGTCTCTCTTTGTCAATAAATGGAAAGGAGGGAATGAAACACGTGACAATATGACTGAATTCGCCTTCGGCAATGCCCGCAAGAACCCGGATGCGTTCAAGAAAACTCTTGCTGAAAAAATCCGTCAATCCCTGAAATAATGGACTGGTTACAGACACTGCTCGACAATAGCACGGCCCCGGCTTTGACTGCCTTCCTTTTGGGATTGCTCACGGCTATTTCGCCGTGTCCGCTTGCCACAAATATCGCCGCAATAGGCTATATCAGCAAGGACATAGAGAACCGTAACCGCATATTCAGAAACGGAGTGCTCTATACCGTCGGGCGTATCATAGCCTACACAGTCCTCGGTATCGTGCTGATCTCGATACTTAAAGAGGGGGCAAGTGTTTTCGGCATACAGAAAGCCATAGGCAAATGGGGTGAATTGCTTATCGGACCATTGCTATTGCTTATCGGACTTTTCATGCTGACAGGTCATAAGCTCAACCTGCCTCAGTTCGGTTTCGGTGGAAACGGCGAAGGTCTTGCACGAAAAGGGGGATGGGGAGCTTTGATGCTCGGCATCCTTTTCGCAATGGCTTTCTGTCCTACAAGCGGAGTGCTGTATTTCGGTATGCTCATTCCTATGTCTGTAACTGCAAGCGCAGGCTGGCTATTGCCCGTCCTTTTTGCAGTCGCCACAGCCCTCCTGGTGCTTGCGGTTGCGTGGATTCTCGCTTTTAGTGTTGAGAAAGTCGGCGAGTTTTACGGCAAACTACGCATAATCCAGAAATGGCTCAACATTATTGTCGGTATCATTTTCATCGCCGTAGGAATATACTACTGCGTAATGATGTATCTCTAAGAATTTTATAATCTGTAAATAACAAGAATATGGATAAAAAAGAAAAGAAAGGTTTCTGGTCGACGCTCTTCGCGCCCAAAAAGAAAAGCTCATGCTGCTGCAACAGCAACATAATCGTCGATGACGATATAAAGCCCGCCCCTTCATGCGGATGCTCTGAAGAATCTGTCGAGTCCACAGAGACAACATGCTGTGCAACCGCGTCCGGCACTAAGGTAAGCGAAGTTCTTGTCCTCGGTCCCGGCTGCGCCAAGTGCAAGGAGACCTACAAGGTGGTGGAACGTGTCATCAGCGAAAACAATCTCGATGTCAGGCTCTCCAAAATCGAGGACATTGCCGAGATGATGAGATACAACATCATGGCGACTCCCGCCGTAGTCGTTGACGGCTCCGTCAAAATCAAGGGACATGTCCCCTCGGCTGACGAAGTGAAAAAGGTTCTCGGCATCTGAACTTTAACAACCGGAGACTGATATGGAAACGCGAAAAGAAATCAAGTTTCTGATTTGGACCGTTGTCATATTCCTGACAGCTTTCTTTCTTCCCGTCAACAGCGACACGCTGATGACGGCGATACACTCGACCCTTGACCTCGCCAAATGGTACGCCCGTGAGCATATCGTTCTCTGCCTTCTCCCGGCATTTTTTATTGCCGGCGTGATCGCGGTGTTCGTAAGTCAGGGAGCGGTATTGAAGTATTTCGGAGCAAACGCCAGGAAATGGGTGTCATACACCGTGGCATCGGTTTCCGGCGGTATTCTCGCGGTATGTTCCTGTACCATTCTCCCGTTGTTCACCAGCATATACAAACGTGGCGCAGGTCTCGGTCCGGCGATAGCGTTCCTGTATTCCGGCCCCGCCATCAGCATCCTGTCCATAATTCTCACAGCCCGTATCCTCGGGCTGGAAATGGGTCTTGCGCGTATCATCGGCGCAGTCACGTTTGCAATTGTCATCGGATTGGTGATGTCGTTCATCTTCCGCAAGGAGGAGCGAGACAAAGAAGTGGAACAGATGAATATAGTTCCGCCACCCGAAAAGCGCCCGCTTTGGCAGACGGCAGTTTTCTTCTTTACCCTTGTCGCAATCCTCGTGTTTGCCAACTGGGGCGCTCCGGCTGCAATCGACCGAGGAATATGGGCCGCGATCTACAATGCCAAATGGTGGATTACTTCCGCACTCGCCATAGCGTTATGCGTAATACTTGTGAAAATACTCCATCTGAAAGCTCGGTGGATTATCCTCGGCGCTATCGCAGTGGCAATATCTGCCTTCCTCGCCAATGTTTTCATTCCCGACGCAAAACTTGCGCCGCTTGTGCCGATGGTTGTTTCCGTCGCCGTGCTTGCCATTGTGTTGTTATGTGACAAAAACGATGATGAGAACCGCGAGTGGGCATTGTCTTCGTGGGGATTCGCCAAGCTGATATTGCCGTTGCTTGCAGTGGGCGTACTGACGGCGGGATTTCTGTTGGGTTCAACTCATGACGGAATAGAGTTGCCCGGCATTATTCCCAACAGTTGGGTTGAATGGGCTGTCGGTGGCAATTCGCTGCTGTCGAATTTCTTTGCGAGTTTCACGGGAGCCTTCATGTATTTCGCCACACTTACCGAAGTGCCGATTATTCAGGGATTGCTCGCTTCCGGTATGGGTAAAGGTCCGGCTCTTGCCCTTCTGCTTGCCGGTCCCTCGCTGTCACTTCCCAATATGCTCGTCATCCGTAGCGTGATGGGCACGACAAAGACAGTGATATATGTAGCTCTTGTAATAGTCATGGCTACCATTTCCGGATGGGTTTATGGCTATTTCTTCTAAATGAACTGCGAATGAAAGTTTTGATATTATGCACCGGCAATAGTTGCCGCAGTCAGATGGCGCATGGCGTTCTCCAGTCGCTTGATTCTGAGATTGAAGTGTTTTCCGCCGGAACTCAACCTGCGGAAAAGGTCAATCCTCGCGCCGTGGAGGTTATGAAGGAAATAGGCATCGACATAAGCGGACATACACCGCACAATGTCGGTGAATATCTCAACGAACCCTGGGATTATGTCATAACTGTGTGCGGAGGAGCTAATGAAAGCTGTCCGGCTTTTGTCGGTAACGTAAAGCATCGTATTCATATCGGATTTGATGACCCTTCTGACGCTGTCGGTTCAGAGGTGTATATCATGAGCGAGTTCCGACGTGTACGCAATGAGATAGCAAAACGATTTGAAGCATTTTATAAGGGAAGTCTGAAATGAACACTTTACTCGATACGCTTTGGTATTTCTGCTATATCACAGTTGAACTTGTTGTATTGTTCATTGTGATTACCGCGATTGTTGAAATCATCCTGATGTATATTCCGCAGGAAAAAATCAGCAAGAAGATTGAAAAGGCTGGATTTTTCGGCAACGTGATTGCTGCGGGTTTCGGTGCGCTAACACCATTCTGCGCCTGTTCCACCCTGCCTATGACGGTCGGATTCTTAAATGCAGGCGTGCCATTTGGAGCCACTATGTCGTTTCTAATAGCCTCCCCGTTACTGAATCCCATAATAATAGCGATGCTTGGCGCATTGGTCGGAATCAAGGCTATGCTGATTTATGTGGCGATTGCCTTTCTCTGTGCCGTATTCTTCGGCTGGGGACTGCAAAAAGTCGATGCGCATAAATATGTAAAGAACGTAAGATTGAAAAAGCAGTCCTGTTGTTCAGCGGACGAAAGTTCGATAGACAGGAAACAACTTCCGTGGAGTCAGAAAATCGCATTGTCACTTCGAGCCGGTTGGGACACACTTCGCCCGATTATCTGGTATCTAATCATCGGCGTTGCATTAGGAGCGGTGATATACGGATATATTCCGAGTGATTGGGTATTGAAAATCGCAGGACCTGACAATCCTCTTGCAGTGCCTGTCGCTGCCATCATAGGTGTACCTTTGTATATCCGGGCAGAGACTGCAATTCCTATCGGCGTGGCATTGATGGGTAAAGGCATGAGCATCGGTGCCGTCATAGCACTCGTAATTGGCGGCGCCGGCATGGCCATCCCCGAAATGTCGATGCTTGCAAGCATATTTAAGAAGAAACTCGTCGCCATGATCGTAGCAGTCATATTTCTGACGGCTGTAATTTCCGGATACCTGTTTAATATTCTACTCTAATATTCGCCTATTCATTTAGGGAACTCTTCTTTTGTCACCTTAAACATAATATAAAATCGAGGCTGCCGGTCGGTAGCCTCGATTATTTTAAGACAACTTTATATCTCTGAAATATAGCCGGTTATAATTATTGTTATTTATCTGTTTTCTTGATGGTGATATAGATGGCGTTTTCTTTCTTGTCAACCGACATCGACGCAATCTGATCCGATGCGATTTCCTGCACATCTATCAGGCTAATCTCCTTACCGTCCAAATACACCTTCATGTTTTCCAGACCGGGGATCGAAGCTATTGATTTTCCCGCATTATTGAAGAAGTCTTCAAGGTCAAAGGTCATTTTTTCGCCGTTGATGTCAAGCGTCATGCTGACATTGTCGAATTCCGTCAGGAACGGGAACTCGGCTGTGATGGTGGCATTGCCATCGGTCATGGAGCAATTTAACGACCTGGCTTCGTATGTCTTGCCCTTCGTCGTGAAGGTTCCTCCCGAGACAGTGAGGTTATTGCCCAACCCTTCGCCTCGGATTTCCACAGTGGTCTTACCGTCGTTGTTGTTGATGCTCTTGACCTTGAAATGCGGGACAGAGGTTTTGTTATCTGACGGATTTTCACTACTTTTGCCGTCAGAAACTTTGAGAGTGCCGATAGTCGACACAGCGGCTCTTACGGCCGGTACTCCGGTCAGACCCAGTGCCAACGCAAGCACAGGCACCATCGCGAGGGCTTTCCACTTTCGCCCCGCACCACTTTTTGCTTTGTACATCATGGTGATTCGTTTTTTGAGTTTACTATGATTCAGGCTGTTTGCCAAGGACGGGAATCTGGCGCCAACAGCTTTCTTTATCAACAACATCTGATATTCCTGCGCGTCATGGCCACGGTCAATGACAGCCATGTCGGCCTGATATTCATGCACCAGCATCAGTTCGTCGCGCATCAGCCATGCGGCCGGATTGAACCAGTTCACGATGCACACCGCTTGGGCAATCAACAGGTCCACCCAATGGTGACAGGCTATGTGCTTCAGTTCGTGCGTAACTATCGCCGGACTGTAACTCCCATAATCCCGGCGGCTGATCACCACATAGCGCATCCAGCTGAACGGAGCCAACCGTTCGTCGTCCGTCACAACCAAGGTGTATCCGTTATGCTCTATCTTTTGGCCGGAACGTATCACTCTGATGAGTCGCACCCATGTTATCACGGTTCTTATCGATACTATCACCATTCCGATTATGAATGCCAATACCAGTATGACTCCCCATACAGGTGTCGAGTCTGCGACCTCTGACTTGCCGATTACCTCCATGGCACCATGCGCAACCATCTGTGAAGATGACGCGTCTTTAAGACCGCTGACCAATTGAAGAACAGGATATGCCGCAAACGACACCGCATATATGGCCAACAACACCCCACGGTTAAACCCATGCTGATTGTCACGGGCCAAAAGCAACCTATATGCAAGGTACAACGCCAGCAACGCGAACCCGCTTATTATGGAATATGATAAAAAAGCTCCCATCGTAATCTTATTTTTGACTCCCCTTCTGCTCTACAAGCCTAAGCAATTCCTTTAATTCATCGGCAGAAATCTTTTCTTCGGCCACCAACGATGACACGGCACCGAAATAGTTCCCTCCGAAATAATTCTTGATGAAATTACCGAAACTGCGACTGCGGAAGTACTCTTTCTCGACCTTGGCAAAATAATGGAAGGTTCCTCCTGAGTTCTCATGGTCCACAAAACCCTTGGCCTCCAGCCTGCGCATCACGGTCGATACCGTATTGAAATGTGGCTTTGGGTCCGGATACAGCTCCACCAGTCTGCTGATCGCTATCGGACCATATTCCCACAGCAAACGCATCAGTTCCTCCTCTTTGGGAGTCAGTTTATCCTCCTGTTTCCTTTTCATAACTATTTTTGTAGTTAGACACGGCAAAGTTAATAACTATTTTTATAGTTGCAATAGCAGAATTTGACTTTTAACCTTTATTAACTACAAAAATAGTTACCTTCGGTTAAATCAGAGTGGAATTCAAAGAAAGACAAGGAACAGAACTATTCGGATGATTATTCGGATGATTATTCGGATGATTATTCGGATGCTTATTCGGATGTTTATTCGGATGTTTATTCGGATGTTTATTCGGATGTTTATTCGGATGCTTATTCGTCTATCGGAATCTATTGCCTCGGAGAGGCTGTTTCTCATTAACCCCACGATGGCTCAAGGGTGCGAAGCGTCCCGACAGCCATCGTGGAGTTAGACAGATGTGATACAGCTTGGTCGGAGACCATGCCGCTCGCCTTTACGCCATTGTCATATCGAGAAGTGCAGCGACATGGTCTCCGACCAAACATTGTCGTTCCCGTATACCCCACGAATGACGGTGCCAGCTGAAGCTGTCTCCGTCCATCGTGGGGTTAATGAGAAACAGCCTCTCCGAGGCAATAGATTCCAATAGGAGAATAAGCATCCCCGATTATATGAGCCTAATTTCTTATAATTTCATTATTATGTACTTAGAAGAAATTTGTGTTTCTTATAGTACTAATCTGAGGTTTTGAGATTGTTCCCGAGGGATGTTAGGCCCAACCATGTTCTGACCTGTGCGTCTGCCGGGATTTTACGTACAAGTATCGCAAAATTACCTCGCAGTATGAGTGCTATTTGCACTTTTTGTCCTTATTCCTTTTGTAATAGCGCCCACCGATTAAGCCTCCGATTATTCCTGCAACCACCGGCAGATATGCGTACCATGGTAAATTCATTTCGCATCTATTTTTTATTTGTCTATAAAACGCAGACATACAAACAAAATTGCGATTTTTCATAGTTTATTAATAGGTTATTCATAGATTAAACTCTTTTTATAAACTTTTATAGCGATGAAATAACTTAATCGGACTTACAGTTTAAGCTGATTGTCTGAGCGTTCAATTGGTTGTATTAGTCGGATTAGTGGTATCGATCGTATCAATCCTATTGACCGTATCGATTGTATATTCAGGCATTTCGATTGGAATGCCCTTTTTGTTATATTCTTCCTTGACGATATAATTGGTGTATTCCAGCTCCTGCTGCATTCGGTCATAATATCGTCCGGGAATTCCCAATCGCATGGCGCTGTCTTTGGCTATCGTCAAATGATATGCCGAGTCCTTCAATATTATGTGCTGCCCCATTTTGATGCAGGCATCGCGAAACGCCGGAATCTCATCATCAGGCAGTCTTTCAGGCTGTCGTGGCTGACCATCCCCACAACCTGTCATCAGCCATATCAATCCGATATACAGCACCTTCTTCATATTTGCAATATAATTTTTTGTTCATTTGATTTCTGTTTTTGCTTTTCGCAGGAGTATGCACTCGGCAGGAGTCGATCCATTCAACCTCACCACAGAATCATTCTGAACGTCTACGGTGGATATGTGTGGCAGAATACGCCGCAGCGCGTCCTCTGTTCTCATGTCATCACAGGCCATCTCCGTCACGGCTCCGTCTCCGAGTGTGATGGAATCTCCTTTCACAGTATACGACCCGCTGATGGAATTGCAGTTCGTCATGATGAAGTATGTGCTGTCTTTGAATACAATATACTGCTTCATGCTCGATGATGTCTCGTCAGGACGCACGTAGTCAGAGTCGCTGAACACGATGTTCTCGATATACCACTGTCCGCGGATGTCGGCATTTGCCACTTCGGTCTGTGCCGCGTTATCGGCATTTGCCGCTTTTGCTTCTTTATTGCCTGAACATCCGGTAGCCATCGCCATCAATAAAGCGGCGCCCATCAGAGACATTACTATTTCCGTTTTTTTCATTATGTCTTGAATTTGATATATTTTCCGAACGCAAAAATACTTAAAACCGGACAATTATCGTTAACTTTGTAGACGGAAAATAGCATTTCTACAGTTCAACAGACAGGATTTCTGCGCTCTGTTTCCTCCGAAATAACAACATGGCATGTTCAATTGAGTTCATAGAGTACGTTTGCGACGCGCTTGCTCCTTTGGGAGAGGTGCGCAGCCGTAAGATGATGGGTGACTATATCTTCTATGTCAACGGTAAGTGCGTTATCACTGCTTGCGACAATATAGCATACGTTAAGAAATTGCCCTGTATTGCCGAAATGATGGCTGACGCAGAATGTGGCTGTCCCTACCAAGGCGCAAAAGAAGCTTATATTCTTGACTTCCGGGACAGGACAAAGGTATTGAAAGTGATAGAAACACTATGGGAGGTTCTGCCCTTCCCCAAAACGAAAAAGAAATGATAGAAACGGCAAGACTTATCCTCAGACCCTGGCAGGAAAGCGAGGCGGACTCTCTGTTCAAGTATGCCGGTGATCCAGACATTGGTCCCATTGCCGGCTGGCCGCCGCATACATCCGTACAACACAGTCTGGAAATAATCCGGACCGTTTTTTCTGCCCCTGAGACATACGCCGTCGTTCTGAAAGAAACGGGCGAGCCTGTCGGCAGCTGCGGCATCATGTTTGGCGACGGTCTTCACTCAGCAGCCATGAGGCAGGGGGAGGCAGAGATAGGCTATTGGATCGGCAAGCCTTATTGGGGGCAAGGGCTGATTCCCGAAGCTGTAAAAGCCCTGTTAGACAGATGTTTCGATGAATTGGATCTTGATGCAGTGTGGTGCGGATATTATGATGGCAACTCAAAGTCAAAACGGGTGTGCGAGAAGTGCGGATTCAAATATCATCACACGAACCATGATATCCTGTCTCCGCTCGGGGACAGGCGCACTGAGCACTTCTACATCATGACAAAAGAAGATTATCATGCCCTCCTTATAACCAATGACACTCAGACCGGAGAAGCAATTTAATTGAATCAGAATATGATGGAGGAAATAAATCCGAAGGGAACGACGCGGGCATACGCTTTCGAGATGTGGATGAAGGCACCGATGCCGATGGTAACGCTGATAAAGACTCTGGATGTGTCTCGACTGAGGCGTATCGGGCGCCGGCACGGCCTGAAATTCAATATGCTTATGTGCTGGTGCATCGGCAAAGCGGCCTCTCAGGTAAAGGAATTCTATATGCTGCCGGTGGACGGCAAACTGATGCGCTATGACACTCTGGCTGTCAATACAATTGTGGCCAACCGCGATGGAGAAGTAAGCTCGTGCGACATACCTTTCAGCGAGGATATCTCAAAATTCAATGCCGATTATCTGCGTTTGACGCGGCAGGTATCCGAATCATGCACAAATCATGACATCATCGACAGCATGGTTATCGGCACATCGGCATTGGCACAGTATGATATAGACGGGGCCGTCGGAATGTATAGCGGCATATTCAACAATCCCTTCATGATATGGGGCAGTTACCGCAGAAGCTGGTTCAAGACACTCCTCACCGTCTCATTTCAGTTCCATCACACACAGATGGACGGCGCACACGCAGCCCGTTTTCTGTCACTGTTGCAGACAGAAATCAACATGCTTTCCATTTGAACCTGCCTTAACATTGCTGTTACCGCCTATTGCCGGGCCTATCCCATTCCGGACTGTTCATATTCCCTGCGGGGAGTCTGTATGCGACACCGCGATCTTGTCGATACGGGCACGGTCCATGTCCACTACCTCAAATCTGAAGCGATTCCATGTGATGACATCCCCTTCGGCCGGCACTTTCTTCATCGTCTCGAGTATGATGCCTCCAATGGTGGAGTACGTCGACGGCCTGTACAGGTCTTCACGCCCGAAGTATTCAAGAAAATCATAGACAGGACATTGCCCGTCCACAAGCCATTCGTCCCTGTCGACACGTTTGGTTATTTTGGATCCGTCGTCACCGTGCATGGCATTCCCTATCAGCCCGTCAAGAATATCACGCAGTGTCACGATACCCTGAAAACTGCCGTATTCGTCATACACCAGAGCCGAGTGCTCCTTTGAACTCTGGAATGTTTCCAGTGCGTCATAAAACGTCATGGTATCGGGCAGACATAATCCGGCGGTCAGTTCGTCCTCGATGTTGAACTCCGGGGAGTCAAGTTTCAGGATAAGACTCTTCAACGACACGACACCGCATATTTCTTTCTTATCACCGTCAAGCACCGGATAGGATGAATGTAAGTCCTCAGCCAGAATCTTACGGATGTTTTCCGAATCCATTCCTATGTTGAGGACCACCACATCCTTGCGGCTCGTCATGATTGCGTCGATGCGGCTGTCACCCATCACGAGAGCGCGTTCCATTATGTCCTGCTCCACTTCACGCACCTCGCCGGAATCGGTGCCCTCCTGAATCAATGATTTTATTTCATCCTCCGTCACAGCGGGTGCAGTGTCACGGATATGAAGAATTCTGACCAGCAGCGATGTGGATGCCGACAGTATCCATACTATCGGATAGGCTATTACGGAAAGAAGCCTCATGGGCTGCGCCATGATCTTGGCGATTGTATCAGCTTTACCCATGCCTATGCGCTTGGGCACCAACTCGCCGACAACAATCGACAGATAGGTGACAAGTGTCACTATAATGATTCGTGACAGGTTCAACGCCGGCTTCGGCGACATACCTAACTTTACGAAATAATCGCTTATCTCAGAAGCTATGGTTGCCCCTGAAAATAGACCGGTAAGAATCCCTATAAGGGTGATTCCGATCTGTATGGTCGACAGAAACCGGTCCGGATTGCCCTGCAGTGTCAAGGCTATGCCGGCATTGCTGTTCCCGTTCCTGGCATCGGTGGACAGCCTTGATTTACGCGCGGAAATCAAGGCTACTTCCGACATGGAAAACACTCCGTTCAGGAGTATCAGTGCTATTATGATAATCAGATCGTTCATAGTGGTAGTTCTGGTTCTCACTATACACAACATTTATCCGATTATAATTGTTTAAAAAGCCATGATACAATCACTAAATTCAGCTTAGTGTCATTCTGCGGTTATAATCGCAAAACCATGTACTTTATACCGTCTTAATCGTGTTTTTGGGATGGCAATTAAGGCGCTGCACGTGTCATTTTATTCTTGTCAGTTATTTTCAGAGTTGTTCCTGAGCCACTGAGTGCGCCGGGTGTCAGGCAGATGTCTGACGGTAAAGTTCTCGAATCTCGCCTTGAAACCGTTGCCGTCGGGACATGCGGCGAACATTCCGATTTTGACGGGATGGTTTGCCTCTACCCAAGCGTTGCGCATCATCTGATATTCCTTGTCGTCGAACGAATAGAAAATCTCCACCGCGTCAAGGCGTCGCACAGCCTTGATCCATATATAATCCACCGGACGGTCGAGCGCTATGACGCTCCAGTCGGAAGTCTTGTGCGTCACTACGGTGCTGAGATTGTATTTGCCGTCCACAAACTCGATGCCGGTCTTGATATAGTTCTCGTGGTCGAGGCGTATCATCATTCCGGCCTGGTCGAACCTAACCTTATAATCGCCCGAGATTTTAACCTTGGCCTCGAACTCGCCGCCATATTCAGCGTAATAGAATGGAGCGTCATCGACCGTGAATCCGTAATGGGATATGCGCCAATAGTCGCTGTTGGGAGTGACATCCATAATCAGTGTACCACCGTTGATCTGCCAGTTGGCTGGCTCGTTGAACCAGTTCATCTTTTCAAGCGTCTGGGCGGATACGGATAGCCCGGACAGAATCGCAAATACAGCGATTAGTATATTCTTTTTCATATCAATTATTAATTGTTTTTATGACTTTACACGGGTTCCCTACGGCTACGCAATTTGCAGGGATGTCTTTAACGACGACGCTGCCTGCCCCGATGACGCAGTTATCCCCGATAGTGACTCCCGCCAGTACCGTGACCCCGGCTCCAATCCATACGTTGTCGCCGACAGTGATGGGACGTGCATACTCCAGTCCTTTATTGCGCTCGGCAGCCTCTATGGGATGTCCGGCCGTATAGAAGCCGCAGTCGGGAGCGATGAACACATTGTCACCCAATGTCACCGGCGCCTCGTCTAAAATGACAAGATTGAAGTTGGCGTAGAAATTATCGCCTACCCTGATATTGTAACCATAATCGCAGTAAAAGGGCTGCTCGATGAGTAATCCCGTTCCGGCCCCGCCAAGAATTTTGCGCAACAGCGCATCGCGGGCCTCTGTCTCGCGAGGGCGCAGGTCGTTGTAATCGCGGCATAACTCCTTGCATTCCAGCCGCTCGGCGATAAGGGCCGGATCGTTATTGGCATCATATATCATGCCCGCAAGCATTTTATCCTTTTCAGTCATACTTGTTTATAACCACTTGGTTGATTAACTTTGCAAAGTTAACAAGCTAAACAGTAACCGGCAATGGTCAGAAATAACCATTTTACAGAAAACAGGAAAACACTTGACAGATTACTCCGTGCCGACAACAAAGCGGACAGAGGCATTCCTCTGTCTGATATATTAGGCAGCATGCGTTTATGGGCGCGTGTCGAGAATGCCCTGATTGTCGTCAGCGATATGGTCGAAGGCAATAGCCATATCATTGCCGGCGGATTCGCCCGCAATCTTGACATCGGCGATTATAAGCAGGAAAACTCAATCTGGGAAAGCAAGATATTGAATCTGATGTCGCCCGAGGAACGGGAGGGAAAATATATAGCGGAGTTGCGTTTCTTTCATTATCTCAGGCATCTGCCCAAAAGCAAGAAGTCCGATTATTATCTGATGTCAAAACTGCGGTTCCGTTTCAAAGACGGCGCCATTCACGATGTGTTGCACCGGATGTACTATATCTTTGACGAGGATGGAGAAAATCTGAGGCTCGCAATTTGCATTTACGGCCCGATGCCATTTGATTTCAAGGGAAAGAGCTTTGCCGTCAATTCTGTGACCGGATTAAAAGAGGAACTGACGGCATCAGGAAACGACTCGATCCTGAGTCGCCGCGAGCGTCAGATTCTGGCCATGATCGATACCGGAATGAAAAGCGCGGAAATCGCCGTCCAACTGAACATCAGCATCCACACCGTCAGCCGTCACCGACAGGAAATAATCACCAAACTTCAGGTGCGGAACACCTACGAAGCCTGCCGCCTGGCCAAGTCAATGGGTCTGCTTTAGACGCCGTGTCTCATCTGCCCTGTATGTTTGTGTCGGTTAGGGGTTGTTCAGTTGATAGCTATTGTGCGGTATTCTTTCGGGGTGCGGCCTGTGCGGCGCTTGAAGAAGCGGACAAAATGCTGAGGGTATTCGAAGCCGAGCATATCCCCTACCTGCGTTACCGAGAGGGTAAGGTCGTTGAGCAGCTCGCGCGCGGCGTTGACCAGTCTGTCGGCAATCATGTCCTTTGCAGTTGTCCCGGTACTGGTCTTGACAAGCTCGCCGAAGTATCCGGCCGACAGATTCAGCCGGTCGGCGAAATAGGCCACGGTAGGCAATCCCCGTTCGCTGATGTCATTGGCCAGATATTCATCAAGCAGGGCGTTGAACTTCTCGACTACCGTATTGTTGATTACCTCGCGTGAATAAAACTGACGCTCATAGAAACGCAGGCAATAGTCAAGAAACACTTCAAGATGAGATATTATGATGGAACGCGAATGGCGGTCTATGCTGTGTTTCATCTCGCGTTCAATCAGCGATAGCACTGCGCTCAGCAGATCGACCTCCTCCTTGGAAAGGTGCAGAGCCTCGTTGCTGCTGTATGAGAAATATCCGTACGACGACATCTTACGCCCTAACTGCGTGCGCACCAGAAAATCGGGATGGAAGGCAAGCATCGTCCAGCGTGGCTGTTCCTGCCCCTCCTCCACTACGGCGGTGACTTTCTGACCGGGAGCAAAAGCCGTCACGGACATCTCATCGAAATCATATTTCGTGAGTCCGTAATTCAGCTTACATCCCTTGGTCTCCTTAATATAAATGACATATACGCCAAATTCGTACGTAGTCGAGCCGGGCACCGGCTCTGCATTATAATGTCCCACGGCAATCATCGGATTCAGATGCTCGAATCCGTAATGATCGTTGAGATGTCGTATCGTGTCTAATTTTACCGGATTGGTCATAATGCTTTAGTTTTCAGGAGCAAAATTATTAATAATTCTTGGTTTGTAAAAATCTGATTCCATGTTATAATAACCTTTTTTTCCAATCCGACACTACCGAATTAAAAGTCAGCCAAACTACCGAACAATCATAATAATTATCTAATTCAAGTTACTCAAGATGATATGATACAAGATTATATGATAATTGAATTGCAAAAAATTGTAAATATTGGTAATTTTGCGATATGGAAACCGTAGACAATTTTACTATAATTGAGACCTTTAGTAATAAGAAACAGTACCTTCCACTACTTCTTATTGGTGATGAATCGGAATCTATGATTGACCGGTACCTTGATTCGGGAACCCTTTATGTCGGCTTTCTTAACCGTAAGTCTATCGCAATTTGCGTAATCGTTAGTCTTGATTCTGATACTGTTGAAATAAAAAATCTTGCCGTCGAAACTGAATACAGAAAGCATGGATACGGTCGCCGGATGCTTGAATATGTGGAATCACAACATCCAAACAAAAGAATTATTCTTGGAACTGGAGAAACGCCCTCTACACTGAGGTTCTATAAATCATGCGGCTATTCCTATTCGCACCGAGTCCCCAATTTTTTCACAGATAATTACCCCACCCCCATCATTGAGGAAGGGATAACGTTATGTGACATGATTTATCTGGAAAAACAATAAAATATTGATAAAAATTTAGAATAGACCGATCCCGGCTGCGTACATCGTGATTAGTCAATGACGCAGGAAAGGACTTGTCTCAATCTTGATTTGTGGACTTCTTAGGTATCATTCGTATTACTTGCCGTCCTGCAGCTGCTTTGTCAGCCAGTCGGATGCATAAAGCGCGGCTTCGGCAGTATTGACGCTGAAACCGTGGTCCTCGCCGGGAATCAGCTTCATGGCGCTGTGCCTGTATCCCTGATTGTATCGCTCTCCGTATGTGTAAGGCACGACACGGTCATGTGTGCCGTGAATCACGAGCACCGGCCCGTCGTAATTAAAAGCAGTCTCATAAATCGGCAGATTCACCGCCGTCTCGATATACTGACGTCCTAATTTCAATCCCCCGAACGGCAATTGTATATATTCCGCCGTCATATTCCACGGATCATACTGCGCGCCCATCGTGCTGCCACGCAACGCATCGTCACGAAGCACGGCCGCAGGCGCCATAAGGACGACACTCTTTATGACCTTATCGCCCAACTCGCCGGCCGTCATGCTGACCACGACACCACCCTGAGAATGTCCCAATAAAGATATGTTTTCCACCCATGACTGCTGTTGCGCCCACTTTATCACGTCCTTAAGGTCCTCGATTTCATTTGGCACCGTCATGTTCTGAAAAAGTCCCTCGCTCTTGCCATGGCCGTTGAAATCAAACCGTAGACTTGCAATGCCGTCTTGATACAGGTCATCCGCTATATCCTGTAACAGCCCGGACTGGCAATCACCTCCAAAGCCGTGACACAATATCACAAGTGGCATTTTATCCGACGTATCGGGTCTTTGAAGCAAGGCATACAGACAGCCCTGCGAGCCTTTCAGTTCAAGAGTCTTGGTTTGCTGTGCGAAAAGCCCGAAGGCAGATGATATCGCCATAAAAAGAATAAGTGCGAAAGTTCTTTTCATAATATTTTGATCTGTTACGTTCTGTTGCTTAATGAAGTAACGATCATTTCCATTTATTAGTTTATGGTAAAGAAGTTGGGGGGGGCGTTTATAGAACTGAGAAATGAGGTCAATACAGTAAGGCATCGTTCCTTAAATTTTCACACCGCTGGGGCGGCGTATATATTTTTTTAAGGAACGATGCCTAAACAAAACATTCCATACAGACACAGAAGGCGGGAATCCCGCCTTTTGTTGTCTTGATAATTTCCGACCTTGTCATTTGCAATATTATTGGCCTCAAATTTGTTATACATTGTGATAGCAAATGGAAAATAAGAAAATCAGCATAAAAGGGGCCAGGGTCAACAATCTGAAGGACATAGACCTTGAGCTTCCGTTAGGAAAATTCATAGTGATGACCGGCGTGAGCGGCAGCGGCAAGTCGTCGCTGGCGTTCGACACGCTCTATGCCGAGGGCCAGCGCCGTTATGTGGAGAGCCTGTCGTCGTACGCCCGCCAGTTCTTAGGCCGCATGTCGAAGCCGGAATGCGACTACATAAAGGGGCTGCCGCCGGCCATAGCCATCGAACAGAAGGTAAGCACGCGCAACCCTCGCTCCACCGTCGGCACCGCGACCGAAATCTACGATTACCTGCGTATGCTTTTCGCCCGCATAGGGCACACTTACTCACCGGTCTCAGGCACCGAGGTGCGCAAGCATACCATTGAGGACATAGTCAGGACCGCCCTATCCTATCCCGAAGGAACGCGCATGGCTGTATTGGCCGACATCAACGTGCCGGTAGGTCGTACGTTCGCACAGCAGCTTGACATTTACCTGAAAGAGGGATATACCCGTCTTGAAAAGGACGGCGAATTTCTTGACATAACCGACCTGTTGGAGCAGGCCGACAAACTGCATCCGGACGATTACAAGCTCCTGATAGACCGTCTGTCCGTATCGTCGGACAAGGACGAGATCTCGCGTTTCACCGACTCGCTGGAGACCGCCTGGTTTGAGGGTGGCCACAAGGCCGTCATCAAGCTGTGGGGCAAGGATGGTGTGCATCAGCACTCATTCTCGCGTCAGTTCGTGGCCGACGGCATGGAATTCCGCGAACCGTCTGACCTGATGTTCAACTTCAACAATCCCTACGGCGCGTGTCCCACGTGCGAGGGATTCGGCAAGGTGATGGGCATCAGCGAGGACCTTGTGATTCCAGACAAGACCCTGTCGGTATATCAGAATTGCGTACGCTGCTGGAACGGCGACAAGATGTCGGAATGGAAGAAGCAGTTCATACACCTGGCGCCTCGCTATAACTTCCCGGTGCATGTTCCCTACAAGGATCTGACCGAGGCTCAGAAGGACTTTCTGTGGCACGGCAACAGCCTATGGGAGGGAATCGACGGATTCTTCAAATGGCTGGACAAGAACCAGGACCGCATACAGTACCGCGTGCTCAAGGCCCGCTACCGTGGCAAGACCACCTGTCCCGACTGCAACGGTTCGCGACTGCGTCCCGATGCCGAATATGTGAAGATTGGGGGCAAGTCCATAACCGAACTGGTGCGTATGCCGGTGTCGGACCTCAAGCCTTGGTTCGATGCCCTCACCCTCTCGGAAACGGATCAGGCCGTGGGCAAACGTCTGTTGGTGGAAATCAAACAGCGCCTGCAGTTCCTGTTGGACGTCGGATTGGGATACCTCACACTCGACCGTCTCTCCAACTCGCTGTCGGGCGGCGAAAGCCAGCGCATCAACCTGGCAGCATCGTTAGGCAGCTCGCTGGTAGGTTCGCTCTACATTCTTGACGAGCCATCCATCGGACTGCACTCTCGCGATACTCACAAGCTAATACAGGTGCTGAGAAACCTGCAGCAGATAGGCAACACCGTGATTGTGGTGGAACATGACGAGGACATCATGCTTGCCGCCGACGAAATCGTGGACATAGGTCCTGATGCCGGACGCCTCGGAGGCAAAATCATATTTCAGGGCGACCTGAAGAAATCGCTTATGAATAAGAACAAATCAGGCTCGTACACCATCGACTTCCTGCAAGGCAACCGCACCATACCGGTTCCCGATCGCAGACGCCGGTGGAAAAAGAACGTCAAGGTGGAAGGCGCGGCCGAAAACAATCTGAAGGACATCGACGTAACCTTCCCGCTGAACGTAATGACTGTAGTGACGGGCGTAAGCGGAAGCGGCAAGTCTACACTTGTACACGAGATTCTGTACAAGGGAATGCTTCGTACACTGGGGGAAGCGGGCGATACGCCAGGCACACACCGCGCCATCACCGGCGACATCAGGGAAGTGACCGGTATCGAATTCGTGGACCAGAACCCTATCGGCACGTCGTCGCGCAGCAATCCCGCCACTTACCTGAAGGCATACGACGAAATCCGCAAGCTGTTCAGCGAACAGCAGTTGGCGAAGCAGATGGGCTACACACCGGCCTATTTCTCGTTCAACACCGACGGCGGCCGTTGTGAGGAATGCCAGGGCGAAGGCACCATAACCATCCCCATGCAGTTCATGGCCGACATAAAGGTGGAATGCGACTGCTGTCATGGCAAGCGCTTCAAACAGGAGGTGCTTGACGTGGAATACCGGGGCAAGAACATCCACGACGTGCTGGACATGACCGTGAACCAGGCCATCGAGTTCTTCTCGGAGGTAAACGGCACGGACGAAAAACGAATAGTGAAGCGGCTGAAGCCTTTGCAGGATGTTGGATTGGGTTATATCAAGCTTGGCCAGTCATCGTCCACCCTGTCCGGCGGTGAGAACCAGCGCGTGAAACTGGCATGGTTCATAGCCCAGGAGAAACAGCAGGGCACCATCTTCATCTTCGACGAGCCGACCACCGGACTGCACTTCAACGACATCTCGGTGCTGATGAAGTCGCTGAACCGCCTGGTGGACAAAGGAAACACCGTAATCATCATCGAGCACAACATGGATGTAGTTAAGTGCGCCGACTGGGTGATAGACATAGGTCCGGAAGGTGGCGAGGCCGGAGGCAACGTAGTGGCCACAGGCACTCCCGAACAGATAGCCGAATGCCCGGACAGCTATACAGGCCAATATCTCAAACCAAAGCTGGAGAAATGAAACTATCGCTCGAAACAAAGCCGCTGTCGGTAACTAAATGGCTGTTATGTATAGCCATACTCCCGACCTTGATGACAGGATGCGTACAGAAAAGCAACGACAACAATGCAGCGGCAGCCCGACAGCTGATGCAGGAAAGCATCGACCTGGCATGCGCCTATCGAGACTCTGTCAAACTGGCTAAGGACTCGGCTACCGTGCTGAGGCTGATGCAGGACTTTGACGACCGCATGACCAAGCTGAACTATAAATACCCCGCCGATGTCTTTCTGTATGCAAACGAAAGCCACGACGAGGCATTGACTAATATCACGCTGCGCATAGTGGAGCTGCGCGACTCGGTATTGCTCAGTCTGTCACCCTATCACAAGGTCAAAGACGCCGGTGTCGGGGTTGAAACGGATTCCATCACCCGAAAAGAATCTGACTAACTCGCCGTTCTCGGCCAGTTCGGAAGGCGTGCCTATGGACACGCCTAAATTTTTGTCCACCAGCCATATCCTGTCGGCCAGCTGCAGCGCCATATTTACGTCATGCGTGGACTGGAATATGATCTTACCTTCCCGGCGAGCCAGTTTCTTGAGCAACTGCATGGTATCCACCTTGCTCCTGAAGTCAAGGAATGCCGTGGGCTCATCCAGGAATATCACGGGCGTTTCCTGAGCCAGAGCCTTGGCTATCATCACCTTCTGCCGCTCTCCGTCGCTAAGCGTGCTGACCAGGCGGTGGCGCATTCCCTGTACATGGGCAAGTTCCATGCTGCGTTCCACCACCTTCTCGTCCTTGCCTGTCAAGCGGCCCCAGAACCCTGTGTAGGGACTGCGACCCAGGGCTACAAGCTGCTCTACGGTCATGGACGTTACATCCGGACGCTCGGTAAGCACCACCCCTATCTTCCTGGCCAGCTCTGCATGGCTGTAGCTGCGAAGCTCACGGCCGTCTATCATGATGGTGCCCGACAAAGGGGGCAGGAATCCGGACAGGGTGCGCAGCAACGTGGTCTTTCCGGCACCGTTGGGACCTAACAAACAAGTAAACTCACCGCCACGCAATGTGGCGGTGAGGTCCTTTTCTATCTCTATGAAACCGCGTCGACCCGGATAACCCGTGGTCAGGCGGTTTATTTCAATTTTATTCATCGGTCATCAGAACTTATAACCTAACGAGAGCACAACCTGCGAGTTGTTGAACGAAACCTTCGGGTTCATCACCGTGCCTGCCACGTTTGCAGGATCCGGTGCGAAGGGGTAATACCTGGATGTATTATGCTTCCATACGTAAGCGGCGTCCACATACCAGCCGTTCTTGTTGAATCCGATACCGCCGGTAACGTAAGTGGTCTGATTGTCGAGTCGGAAGTTAGCCAGGGCACCTGCGGTGGGCACGTTGGCGACATTGTCGCGGGCCGCAGCAGACATGGGCGACGATGTCCAGCTATATCCGGCACGGAGACTCAGAACGGGAAGGACCCTGTATTCCGCGCCGAGACGGATGGTGTGAGTGTCCTTGTATATCACCTTGATCAGCTGGTTGGCGTCGCGTATTGCCTGGTCGGCGCCGCTGCGCGTGGCACCCGTGCTGTAGTCCCAGTCGGGATACACGGGATCGTACCAGCCGTTATCCCAGCCTTCATCCCATTCGTTCCAGTAGCGGCGCGTATCCTTGCGGTACTTCATATTCTTCACTCCATTCCACTCGTAGTCGAACGATATGATGGCCTTGGTGCCGATCACACCGGCCACACTGGCTATTACCTTCCAGGGAGTGGAGAGATTGACCTTGTTGTAGGTCTCGATGTCGTCGTTGGTCACGGCATAACCCGTACCATTGTCGAAGGGATACGAATAATCGATATAGTCGGGAGCGAAATTCTCGGTCACGCGGAACCATGTAGGCGTATGGAAAGCCAGACCGAAACGCAAAGCCTGGATGGGACGGACTATGACACCGAGATTATAGCTGAATCCTGTGGCGTTCATGCTGTACAGGTTGTCCATGTTCCAGTCGGCGCTCATCTGCTCAACCTGCTTTGTATTGGGATTGAACACGTATGCGCCGTCAAGCTGTTCGCCCCATTCCGAACGGATGGTGTAGCTTGCGCTTACTATATCGAAGTTCATACCCCAGTACACCTTGTTGGCGAAGTTACCGCCGAGTGCGATGTTATAGTCGTCGCGCGAGCCGGATTCCCTTACATAATAATGTCCGCGGCCACGTGTACCGTCGCCGAACTGACCCTGCCAGTTGGGCTGCTCGGGATCACCTTCGGGATTGATCAGATATGAATCGTAACCCAAGATGGCGCTCCAGGGAGCGTTTGAATCCACGTATGGATCGTAGTTATCGCCAGACATCACATCCGGCTCAGTAAGATGGTAGGAATTGGCTATGCCAGCGATATAGTTTGACAATGAAGTCTTGAGCTGTGGCACTCCACCCTCGTAACGGCGGCTATAGGAAGCGCCCTTGTTGTATGTGAATCCGATGTTGAAGTTCTCCAGCACATCGTTGCCGAGGTTCCACGACCATACGAATCCGATATTGTTCAGGTAGAACTTCTCGTTGGTCATGGTGTGCTTCAGGCCCATGTAGTCGGTGGTGGAACGCTGGCAGTCCAGGTCGAGGGTTAGACCTACTTCCCTGCTGCGGTACACGCCGATACCGGCCGGGTTCTGAGACAGGGTGGAGAGGTCGCCGCCCAATGCGCCGAACGCTCCGCCCATCGACATGAAACGTGCCGTACCCTTCATATCCTGCTGCGAAAGCTGATACGCGTCGATCGGGCTTTGCGCCATCGCGCCCAACGGCAAACCAAGCAATGCCATAAATAAGTATCTTTTCATAATATCATCCTTTTATAAACTGCGCCCAGGCATTCAAAGCCGGCGGACACAGATACTTGAAACCATTTATTCTTAAAATTATAACTCATCCGAGCGCTTAACGGTTCGGATGAGTTATCAGGTAATCAATAGCTTGTCATCTTCTGTGACCGCCGCCTGAACGTCCACCGCCACCGTAACTGCGGCTGCCGCCGCCGTAGCTTCGGCTTGACGATCCGTAAGAACTGCTACGGTTATAACTGCTGCGGTTGTTGCTGCGGTTGTAGCTGCTGCGGTTCGTGTTGTTGTAGCTGTTACGGTTCGTATTGTAGCTGTTGCGATTTGTAGTGCTACGATTGGTGTTATAGCTGTTGCGGTTGCTGCTCGTGCTGTTCGTGCTGTTGAACGTGCGGTTCGAACGGTTGGTCGACGTTCCGTAGTTGCGATTCGGCGTCGTTCCCTGGCTTGTCGAAGTGCCTGACTGCAGCCTGTTGGCATTGTTCAGATTCCTTTCCACACGCTGCGAGCGGTTTGTGGAAAGACGGTTGCCGGATATTGCTGCCGAGTTCGAAGCATCGGTGTAACCACGGCGGTTGCCGGCATACTGACGGCGGTTGGTGGTCAACGAACCGTTGCCCGGGCTGTTGTAACGGTCGCCGCGGGTGGGACGTCCTGCCAAATGTCCGTGATAGTTGCCCCCTCTGGGACGGTTGCCGCTCCACCCGGGGCGCGGTGCCGTGGGACGGTGTGCGCCGGGACGATAGTCGGCATGGAACGGTCTGTGCCATCCGCCGGGATAGTAACCCGGTCCCCAGCTCCAGCTGGGGACCCAGCCGGGATAGTAACCGGGACGCCAGCCCCAGCTCCAGCTCGGTCCCCATGTCCAGCTCGGTCCCCAGGCCCAGCTCGGTCCCCAACCCCAATGCCATGTCCAGCTCGGTCCCCACGTCCAGGTCCAGCTCGGACCCCAGTTCCATGATGCATAGAACGGGTAGTTATAGTACACCGACGAGTAGTAGGGCGAGAACACCGGCACGCCGTTGTTGTTGATAACGACCTCGACGTTGCCGTACGAGTTGTTCAGCACATCCTCAAGCAGATCGGCATTGTCCAGCACGATGGTCGGGTTGTAATACTTCTGTATCTGCTGTGTATAGACGAAATCCTGACCGTTCTCCACAGCGGTGCCGATGGTGTCTACCGGCGTGGCATAATACATGTCGCCGACACGGTTGTATTCATCGACATCCATATTGCTGAAATCAGCTATATAGTTTGACTTCTTCTGCTGTTTCTGCTTCTTGGTCTGAGTTGTCCTACTTGCGGACGGCTTGTCCGGGTTGTAGTATATGTCGTCGTATTGAGCCTGTGCAACAGGTAGTGACAGGGCTAAGACGCCAAGTGTCAATAATATTTTCTTCATTGCTTCAGGTTTTTATTTTATATGGTAGACAGATGGAAACCGTAATGGTTTAAACAGTTGCACCGAAAAGCGGGTTTTAACTATTTTCCATCATTTTAACAATCATCTGCCGTTAATGTCAATCGCCGCGATAATAGTCCTGCAGATAGCAGCGGGCTATGAAATCGGCGTTACGTGCCACCAGCTCCGTATTGTCCGAATCGGGGAAGCAGGCGTCGGGCAGCCAGCCGTGCTTCAGCACGTACTTCAGCAGGTCGACGGGACAAAGGCCACGCACCGCCAAGAGTTCAATCGCCATCTTGCGCGCGTACAGTTTATCGTAAAGCGGATTCTCCGGATCGGCAATGCACTTTGCCACATTGCGTGCCATCAGCATTCCCTTCTTAGGATTTACAAGAAGCACGAAGTCTCGGCCGTTCTTGACCTGACTGAGATGCTCGGTATCCTTCTCCCATCCCAACGCCTCGATAAAGAATCGGTTCATGCTGTCGTAGTCGGCGAAATATGCAATATGTTTCCCGCCTGCAGCGGCCACGAACTTGTCGTAGTACGGATGGTTGTTCTCGCCGGGCATGGCCTCCGGTTCGTCCATGGCGGTATCGGGCAGCTTGCCGTTCAACAGCAGGTAGACCCATTCCTGGGTATAGAGCGCCAGCGGTCCGACGGTATCTTCCGACACCGCGGCATCGATGCGCTTGTTGAGCAGAATGCCGTCCTTGTCCTCCTTTACGTCGGGCATGTTGGCCATGATGTTGAGCGACAAGGCGAAGGCCGGCGTCAGCAGCCAGCTGTTGTTGAACAGCCAGTAGGCCACATGCAGAATATCCTCCTGGTCGGCCGGATCGGTCATTGACAGACCGCGTGCGAAGTCATATTTCACCTCCATGGGGCAGTCGTCGTATATGCGGTCGATGTATTTCCACAGGTCGTCGGCCATTGCCATCAGCTTATCGTCAAGCGGGTACAGGGCGCGACGCTCTATGTCCATCATCGCGATGTCATACCACACCAGGAAGCGGATATCCTCCCGGTTCAGCTCGTAGTCGGTATAGTCCGGTCCGACTTCATGGAACGGCACGGTCCAGCCGTACAGCCGGCGGTTAGTGTCGACGAACGACCGCCACAGCCCGGCATCGTTCACTATGTCCTGCAGATATCCTATCAGAGTCAGGGCCAGATGCCCGCGCAACGATTGCGACAGAGTCTGTCCGTACTCGTTCTTCCCTATTCTGTCCTCTATCAGATTGGCGAGTCCGTAATAGAAGTCATCGCAATCCGAAGTCTCCGGGAAGTAGGGCTGACGGATATCAAAATCCCTTCTGGATATCGTTCCCATCTCACTTCAGTTTTTCAATCAGTTCGGCGACGGTGTATTTCCGCTGCTCGCCGGTGGTCATGTCCTTGACCATAATATTGCCGTCGGCCATCTCCTGCTCGCCCACAAATGCAACATACGGCACCTTGTCGGCGTCGGCGATGCTCATCTGCTTCTTCATCTTGACCGAATCGGGATACACCTGCGACGGCACACCGTTGGCACGGAGTTCCTTAACATATTTCATGGCCTGACGTGCCTCCTTATCGCCGAAGTTGATGAACAGGATCTTGATGCTCTCCTCCGTCTCCTTGGGATAGAGGTTCAGCTGGTTCATCACGTCGTAGATGCGGTCGGCGCCGAAGCTGATGCCCACGCCCGACAGGCCCGGCATACCGAACACGCCTGTCAGGTTGTCGTAACGGCCACCGCCCGTGATGGAACCCATCTGCACGTCGTTGGCCTTCACCTCCAGGATGGTGCCGGTGTAATAGTTCAGGCCGCGTGCCAGTGACAGATCCACTTCTACGGTGCATTTGTGACCCAGGTCCTCGACGCCTTCTATCACCTCGCGCATCTCGGCAACGCCCTTAATGCCGGTCTCTGAATCACGGAGCATATCAGCCATCAGATCGAGTTTTTCGGCGTTGCTGCCGGTCATGGTCAGCACAGGCTGCAGTTTTTCGACAGCCTCGGCCGATATGCCGTTCTCCAGCAACTCGGCGTTAACGTTCTCCAGGCCGATCTTGTCTATCTTGTCGATGGCCACGGTTATGTCCACTAATTTGTCGGCATGGCCTACGGTCTCGGCGATACCGGCTAAGATCTTGCGGTTGTTCAGCTTGACGGTGATGTTGATGCCCAAGTCGCAGAACACGGCGTCGATAAGCTGCACCAGCTCAATCTCGTTGTTCAGCGACTCGGAACCCACCACGTCGGCGTCACACTGATAGAACTCGCGGTAACGCCCTTTCTGCGGACGGTCGGCGCGCCATACCGGCTGTATCTGATAACGCTTGAACGGCATCTGCAGGTCGTTGCGGTGCTGCACCACGAAGCGCGCGAACGGCACGGTCAAGTCATAGCGCAGCCCCTTCTCCGCAACCTTTGGAGTAAGCTTCACCACGTTGCGGCCCAACAGCTCCTCGTCGCTGACATCCTTCAGCCAGTCGCCCGAATTCAGTATCTTGAACAGCAGTTTGTCGCCCTCGTCGCCATACTTGCCCATCAGCGTCGACAGATTCTCCATGGCCGGCGTCTCGATCTGCTTGTAACCGAACAGGCGGAACTGACGCTTGATGGTGTCGAATATATAGTTGCGGCGCGACATCTCGACCGCCGTGAAATCACGAGTGCCCTTAGGTATGCTTGGTTTATTATTAGCCATTGATGTTGAAAATGTTTCTATAATTTAACTTAACAGGTTCCACTCCCCCACATTAAGGAGTTCCACTCCCCTCATTCTACAAAATTACAACATTGGATTCAAACTTCAAAAGAAATTTTGTGGTTTAATAGTAAAGTTGTAATTTTGTCATCATTAATGATCGGCACCACGTGCTGTAAACGAAACTGAAATTATGAAGAAGATAACCCTGCTCACACTCATCATAATCACGATATTGGCTGCCGCCGGCTGCCGCCGCTCCAAATCCAACGGCAAGATCGACGGCTTCTGGCGTATCTCCACCATCGAAATGACCCGGACCGGCGAGATCAAGCATCCGGAAGACTATTTCATACGGACCCAGCTTGAGATAACGCAATGGCCCGGTCTCGGCACCGGCGAGATCAACTACAATAAGAAAGAAGGGAAACTCGGCGTCGATTTCCGCGACCCGGCCAATCCGAGCGCAGAGAAGCTCGGTTATTACGGAATCAAGAGCAACCCGACCGTTATGGATGTCGAATTCCCGCGCCACAACAAGATGATCCTCCACACCGACGAGGCCATCATCACCTGCTACCGCTACTAAGCAAATAAAATATAGAGCGACAGAGCTTCCGCTTGAAAGCGGAGGCTCTGCTTTATATATTATATTAGCCAATGTCGGGTCTGTTGTGACTTTGCATCGCTCATTTCTGCCCTGCTCGCTGAACTTCTCGACATACCCTTCTACAAAGATGTCGCCGAGTGCCACTCTAAGCATCGTGCAGGTGCTGTTTTTACCTTCGGCAAAGAACTGCCCTCAGAACGCAACATCATCGTTTTTGACGATTTTGTTACCTCCGGCGCAACTATGATCTCGATGCGGGAACTGTTTCTTCTACTCGGTTACAACCTCGTGTTTTCATCGGCATTAACAATAAACTCTAGATTATATTATCTGCTGCTTTATCCGTTCAGCATTCTCCATTTCAATTCTATTTATTTTCCTGAGACTATCTTCCTTTTGCAGCCTAATTTGCTCCTTCCTCTTTTTTGTTTCTGCTTCAACTGCAGATAAATCTGTATATATTATTCTTATAGACGGACATGTAACCCAAAACCAAATTTGTCCATGTTTATATGGTTGGAAATCCCACTCTGCGATAATATTAGCATTTTTCCAACTCCAAATTGAAGATGATGAAATACTCGGCGGATATTCATCTATGCTTTCTTTGACATTATTGTAAATCTCCTCCTTAATAATAGAATCAGTATCTATTGAATACGTTGCTGCATACCGAGACTTCCTGTTGTACAGCATGATGGAATCAGGATTGCTATACTTTTCTTTATATAGATTACGTATCGATATTATAAAATCATCCTGACTGAGTTCTACATCATCGACACCAATGATGGTAGAAGTTATTAGCATTTCGCTTTGAAATACTCTTCCATCTTTTATAAAGAATATGAGTTTTGTATAGTGTTTGGTATTTTTTAATGGAAAATCTTTATAAAACCCATTATTATTTATATGTTGCCAGCCTTCATGATTAGCAATGAATACTGTATCAGTTGTATATATTGAAATTCCTAAATCTTCATATACTATCTTAAGATTGTCTTCTATAGGTAAATATGAAGACAATGAATCTAATGGAACAGCGAGCAAGTTCTTAAACTTTTCTTTTACAGTAAAAAAAGAATCCCCTAAAGCCACATTATATAAACTGAGTTTTATGGTATCATTAACATGGGAAACGTAATTACTGGATTTGTCTAAATGAGCCTTGGTGTTATTACAACCAGTAATTGTAGTGAACATCAAGGCAATAATTGCCATTAAGAAATGTAAATATAGTTTAGCACCTTTCTTTGTCATACCAATTAATATTATTTTCTGCAAAGTTACAAATTTTCCGTCTTTTATTAACTATGTCTAAGGAAGTAATTTTGTGGAAACCAAACAGCTTACACTCTTATGGACCACAAATTTACTGAACAGATAAAGCAATGGCTTGAAAAGCCCTAAACCGTGCGTGACTACACCGTCGGTTCTCTTTGCCTCTTGAAACTGTCGGGCAATCAGATTATGTATAAGAACATAATCACTCAGATTGACCGACGCCACGACTTCGTGGAGTATCATCTTCAAAAGTATTACAACTTCCGCGTTCAAGCCATGACCCACGCACATGTCTAGGCAATGGCCGCGCAGGTGGCGGCCATTGCCGACGAACATCATCTGTCCGACCATGCTTCTACCGTGCCGGAAGATGAACGTCGCCTCGGCAAGCGCGAAGACCACGACGCTCTGCCCGATGAGGTCAAGGCGAAATACGTTGAGAACCTTTCGCGCCCTTAGCCCTCATGCTTCCGGAAGTCAGGCATTTGCCCGATACCGTGATGTTGATGAAGAAATGTGTAAAGAAATGGTCGATGCCATTGACTGAAAATTTGGTGGTTCAAGAAATTATATATACTTTTGCATTGTTCTACGAGGTAGATAGAACGATGCAAAAGTATGGATAACATCATTGTAGCCGGGAAGAAAGTACAACTTGATAAACCGGCATCGGATATATCGAAAAACTTATGGCTCGGACTCCTTGCGGGGTTCGACATATATCAGTTTGCGATGACCGGACATCAACTGCTGTTGTTGGTGGCCAAAGAGTCGGTGAACTATTCACCCGTGCAACGCAGGAATATTGCCCATAGGATAGAGCAAGCCGTGCATCTTCCGGCAGTTTTTTATTTCGACAACTTGCCAACTTATGAGCGCGACCGTCTTGTAGACAAAGGTGTGTATTTCGTAGTCCGCGATAAGTTCGCTTTTGTCCCATCGTTACTTGCTAACCGCAGATTAAGCAGTATTGAAATTCCCTCTCAACTGTTGCCGTCTACTCAATATCTACTGCTGATTCATCTTCAGAGTTGTTCTCTCAATGGCATGACACTAAATGAGATTGCAGAGATTACTCCCTATAAATACGCTACCCTTGCAAAATCAGCACAGCAATTATCCGGGCTGGGTCTCGCTGAGTTCAAGGCTGATAACAGTCGTAATAAACGACTGATATTCATTCCCCACAAGCGTGAATTGTGGAAAAAGTCGCAGCCGTATCTCTCTAACCCGATAAAACAATCCGGATATACTGATGAGCCATTGAACCGTGGGCTGATCGGCGGCATCGAAGCTTTATCGCATTATTCAATGCTAGTCGGGGAGAATTTTCCTACACGAGTGTTCACGGTTGTCGAGAATAAGAAATTGAAAAACAGCCTGTCGCAATTAGAGGACATCCAGCGGGTAGAGATATGGAAATATCCACCAATCGCAACGGATGAATACGTTGACAAGCTGTCACTATATCTCACGCTAAGAGATGACAACGATCCGCGAGTACAAAAAGAACTTGAAATAATGATAAACGAAATGCCATGGTAGGAGGACTTGATATATTCAGAGAACGGTTCGCACAGTTTTCGAACAACTTCGTGATAATCGGAGGCACAGCCTGCGACGAGATACTGAGCGGAACAGAAATGCGACCACGTGCGACGATGGATATTGACATTGTCGTTATCGTGGAAAACATGACTCCGGAATTTGCAAGAGCATTCTGGGCGTTCATTGGCGAGGGAGGATACCGCCACGGCATCAGAAAAAATAAAGACGAGACGCCCAAGTATGTGCTGTATAGCTTTGACCAGGGGAAGGCCGGATTCCCTGTAAAGGTGGAATTACTTTCACGGCACAACGACATATTCACATCTGCAGCACATACCGAGCCGCTGCCTATTGACGGTGAAGTATCGAGCCTTTCGACAATCATACTTGATGAGCCATATTATAACCTAACTGTGCAAAACTCGTTTGTCAGCGCAGATCTGCGTTACGCGGCTCCATTGGCGTTGATAGCCTTGAAAGCGCGTGCTTATCTGAACCTTATTGCCGACAGGGAAGCGGGAAAGAAGATAAACACCAAGGATATTTTGAAGCATCGTAATGATGTCCTGAAACTAACTGCTACACTGACCGGCACTGACCGGGCTATTGTTGACGCAGAGATTGTCGGTTCTGTCAGAGAATTTGCCGAAGGACTGTTGCAAACATTGCCGAATCAGTCGTTACAGGATGCGTTACGCAGTTCGGAGGCTGCAATAAGAATGTTTCTTGAAGCATTGCCAACTTATTACACCGCACAATAATGAAGATACAATACGCATCTGATCTGCATCTTGAATTTCACGAAAACAGCCGCTGGCTTCGTGACAATCCATTAGTGCCCGTAGGCGACATACTTGTTCTGGCCGGAGACATAGGCTACCTTGGTGACCAGATGTACTCGAAGCATCCGTTTTGGGACTGGTGCGAAGATAACTTCGAGCAGACCTTAATTGTGCCCGGCAATCATGAGCTTTATAAAAACTTCGATATCAACAATCTCACCGAAGGGTGGACTGAACAGTTACGTCCCAATGTGAGCGCTATCTACAATAAGATCGTACAACTTGATAACATAGACCTTATAATGTCAACTCTTTGGGCAAAGATACATCCGGCGGACGCCTATTTCACTGAGCATGGAGTTACAGACTTCCACAGAATACGCAACAGAGAATACCGTCTGAGCTGGGACAGATTCAATGATGAGCATGAGCGATGCGTTGATTTCATCAAGCGTAGTGTAGCACAAAGCACTGCCCAGAAACGTGTTGTCGTGACACACCATGTTCCGTCTTTTGACCTTATGGCCGACGAGTTCAAAGGCAGTCGGATAAACGGCGCTTTTACCTCCGACTTGAATATACTCATTGAAACACTGCCTATTGATTACTGGATTTATGGCCATTCCCATAGAAATATCGACGGTGAAATCGGTGGCACCAAAATCGTTTCTAATCAGCTTGGATATGTGTTTACCAATGAGACAGACTCATTCAGGCCACATAAATACATAGAATTATAATGCCCATGGGAGAACTGACTAAATCGGAAAAGAAGCAAGCCAAAGAGTTGCTGAAGAAAGGAATATTAAGGCGTCATGCAGAATGGCAAAATGAAATGCGCGAATTGCTTGACCGGCCATTCGACACAGAAATAGGCAACGAGTTCGACCGCTCAATGATGATTACAGACAAAGCCCGCAAATTCTATAAGGAAGCGATGCAAATGGAGGATTATTACCGTACCTCCATGCTTGTAATCGGACTTCTGAACCTGTTTCATAAGGGCTACCTTACCGGAGAAGATATAACCGGTCTGCCTGACGAGTTAAGAGAATGGATTGAGAATTATTAATAGGAGACCTCAGTGTAAGCCCATTTTACCTTTTCAAGAAGGGCAAAATGAACGACTCAGTCGTTGCGTTGCCGGTGCTGAAATCCAAACTTCGTTTATATTGTCTGCGGCTTACTGACAAAATTCTCGTCCTCGGCAATGGCGATGTAAAGAACAGCCGGACATACCAAGAAAACCATACGTTGCAGGGCTACGTCATGGACTTGCAGAAATTTGAACGTCTACTCAAGCAGGAAGTACGTTCAGGCAATGTAGAGATTACTGAAAAGGAGATTATAACCGATAAAACATTTGATTTATGAGAACCGCCAACATTTCTTTACAGGAAATCTTCAATGAGATACCTCAGGAAAAGCGGGAGGAAACACGGCTCTCTTTTGCCATATCTAACAGGCTCGATGCACTTATGCACGAAAAAGGCCTGAATAAAAAACAGTTTGCCGAAGCTCTCGGGAAACGGCCCAATGAAATAACCCGTTGGCTCAGCGGCGAGCATAATTTCACTATATCGACTCTCGCCATGTTGTCCACCTTCTTTGGACAACCGATTATTACTGTGGGATAAACATAATCCGTCATTCCTATGCAGTGACAATTAGCTAACTAATACAGCGAGCCTCGGCACCAATTGTGCGTTGGGTCCGAGGCTCGCTTTTTCTATGAAGTATGGCTCCGACTATCGCTTATACTATCGCTAATATAGAGTTAATGCCTATGACTTTACATGGCGAAGGCGTTGAAGCCGCCGTCTACTACGGCGACGGTGCCGGTGACGAATGAGGAGGCGTCGGAAATCAGATACTGGATGGTGCCGCACAGTTCCTCAGGATTGCCGAAGCGCTTGAAGGGCGTCTGGCGTATCACGTCCTCGCCGCGCTGCGTCAGGCTGCCGTCGGAATTGGTGAGCAACGCACGGTTCTGGTTGGTCAGGAAGAAGCCCGGCGCTATGGCGTTGACACGTATGCCCGAGGTGAACTTAGTTGCCACTTCGTTGGCCAGGAACGCGGTGAAATTGCTGATGCCGGCCTTGGCGGCTGCGTAACCGCATACCCGCGTCATGGGCCGGAACGCTGCCATCGACGAGAAATTGACTATCGCTCCCTTACCGGCTTTCACCATAGGTTCCAGGAATACCTGGGTGGGGATGACAGTGCCGATAAGGTTGAGGTCAAGGACTCTTGAAAATTCCTCCACTCTCAGGTCGAAGAATGTCTTGTCCGGGGCGATGGTCGCGCCGGGCATATTGCCGCCGGCGGCGTTAAGCAGCGCGTCGACCTTGCCGTATTTGGCAAGAATCTCCTCACAGTTCCGACGCACCACGTCCTCGTTCATCACGTCGGTAGTGAGGAACATGGCCTCGCCTCCCTTGGCGCGGATGTCGTTCACTATCTTGTCGCCCTCATCCTTGCGGCGACCCATTATCACCACCTTGGCGCCTTCCAGCGCTAAGTACTCCCCTATGCAGGCACCCAACACTCCGGTGCCTCCGGTGATGACAACCACCTTGTCCTTGACTGAAAAAAGTTCGTTCATATATTTGTTAATTCAAGTTTCGCAAGTTCTCATGATGGAATTAAAAGAAATCAGACTCACAGAACTATTCGGATGCTGCGCATCCGCACAGAACTGACAGAACGGCACAGAACTTTTTCTTATACGCCGCTTCGGCCGGACTCGGCCATGGCACAGAGCCGTCATTGACGGCAACGGGAATTTTCACAGAAGTATTCCGTATATGTTCCTGCTCCTGTGCAAGCAGAATCTGTGATAAAGGCAAAAATAAGTCTGAAGCCATATTGATAAGTGACAGGTGATGAAGGATAAACCTCATAACTCATGACTAATACCTAAATAAAGTTCTGTGTCTATTCTGAACGTTCCGTGCAAGGTAAAAGCTTGCTTTTGCCGCCTGTTCTGTGACTTGGAAATCTGATAATTCCAACATGCGAAAGTTAAATTGTTAATTTATTTTTTATCATGCTATATGCCAAAGGCATATCTCTAAGGAAATCCTGATTATGTGTTAATTTATGATTCCGTGTCGACCGTTGCCATGACGCCGCTTATCATGCCTAAGGCCAGCATGCGGCCATGGAACGAATAGCCGGCATTGTAGCCCATCTTCTCGTCGCCTAACATCAACGGGGCGTGATCCACGCGCATCGGCACTCCTGGACGACGGATCTCGAATATGCGGACTATCTCTATCAGCCTGGGGTCAAGATGCGACGATTCCTTGAAGTCGCCGTCGGGTAGCACCCTGCATATTCGGGCATGGACGAAATGCGTGCGGTCGGCATACTTGCGGGCCAGGTCCACCACATCGTTGTGTGCTCCGGCACTCAGCGATCCGCCACAGAACGTCAGGCCGTTATGTGGATTGGGCACGGCATCAAGAAACGCCTTGATGTCGGCGTCGCAGGTAATGATGCGCGGAAGGCCGAGTATCTGCAACGGAGGATCGTCGGGATGCACGCACATGTCGATGCCGTATTCATCGCATACCGGCATGATGGCTTCAAGGAAATATTTCATATTCTCGCGTAGCTGCTCGGCGTCGATTCCTTTGTAGAGATCCAACAGTTCGCGGAACTTCTGCACGGGGTTCAGATCGTTCTCCGAGATATTGCCGTTGACGAAACCCTGAGTCTTGACGATGATGTTGTCGACAAGTCGCTGCTCCCCCTCGGCATCCATGTGCTTCTTCAGTTCTTCCACACGCTTAAGCGTATCAGCGTCCCAGTCAGCCTCGGCATTGGGGCGCTTCACGATGTATATGTCGAAATAAGCGAACTCGGCACGGTTGAAATACAGATTGGACGTACCGTCGGGGTTGGGATACTCCAGATCCGTACGCGCCCAATCCAGAACGGGCATGAAGTTATAGCACACGGTCTTTACGCCGGCCTTTCCAAGATTGGCAAGCGACTCCTTGTAATTATCTATCAGGGCGTCACGATCCGGGCCTGCATATTTGATCGATTCGCTGACCGGCAGACTCTCCACCACGCTCCAGCGCAAACCGTGGCTGCTGATGTAGTCGCGCATTTTCGTCACCTCCTCTAAGGTCCACACCTCCCCGTTGGGAATGTGATGCAAGGAGGTAACGATTCCCTCCACACCTATCTGGCGCAGCATGTCAAGCGTTATCCTGTCGTTCGGTCCGAACCACCGCCACGTCTTTTCCATATATCGTTATTGTGTCTTAATTTTATTATTTATTACGCTTTAATCTCCACTTGTTACCATACAAAACGTAATAATCGTTGCAGTTTAGTATCTATTTGTTAACAATATCGAAAAACATTTTTTAAATTCCTCCGAATATATTAATTTTGTGGGGTGAAGGATATAACCCACCCTCAACCACACAAACCCGAAATAAACAAAACACTGCATATATGAAATTCGGATATTTCGATGACGCCGCGCGCGAATACGTCATCACGAATCCGGTCACACCCTGGCCTTGGATCAACTATCTGGGCAACGAGGATTTCTTTTCGCTGATCTCCAATTTTGCAGGAGGCTACTGCTTCTACAAGGATGCCAAATTCCGCCGTCTCACCCGCTACCGTTATAACGGAGTGCCTATGGATGCCGGCGGCCGCTACTTCTACATCAAGGATGGCGATGTGACCTGGAACCCTTCGTGGAAGCCGTGCAAGACTCCCCTGGACAAGTACGAGTGCCGTCACGGCCTTGGCTATACGCGTATCTCGGGCATCAAGAACGGCCTGGAATGCTCCACCCTGTTCTTCGACCCATTGAAGACCAACGCCGAGGTGTGCCGTCTCACCCTGACCAACCGTTCGGACAGCACCAAGAACGTGAAGCTGTTCAGCTTCATCGAATGGTGTCTGTGGAACGCACAGACCGACATGGAGAATTTTCAGCGCAATTTCTCTACGGGCGAGGTCGAGATTGACGGCTCGACAATATACCATAAGACCGAATACCGCGAACGCCGCAACCATTACGACTTCTACACGGTGAACTGCCCTGTCGACAGCTTCGACACCGACCGTGAGTCATTCTTAGGACTTTACAACGGCTTTGATACTCCCGACGCCGTAGCTGCGGGACAATGCACCAATTCCGTGGCTCACGGATGGAGCCCGATAGCCGCTCACTGCATCAACGTGGAGCTGAAACCCGGCGAGGCACGCGACTTCGTATTCCTGTTAGGATATGTTGAGAACGCCGACAGCGAGAAGTGGGAATCGAAGGGCGTAATCAACAAGAAGAAGGCCCGCGACCTGATGGACCGTTTCGATACAGTTGAAAAAGTGGAGCGCGCTTTCGGCGAACTGCGCAACTACTGGGACCGTCTGCTGGACATCTACCACGTGCAGAGCGAAGAGCCGAGACTGGACCGTATGGTAAACATCTGGAATCAGTATCAGTGTATGATCACGTTCTGCTTCTCGCGTTCGGCCAGCTTCTTCGAGTCCGGCATAGGCCGCGGCATGGGCTTCCGCGACTCATGTCAGGACCTGGTGGGATTCGTGCATCTGCTTCCCCAGCGCGCCCGTCAGCGCATACTTGACATCGCGGCCACGCAGTTCCCCGACGGCAGCTGCTATCATCAGTACCAGCCTCTGACCAAACGCGGCAACAACGACATCGGTTCCGGTTTCAACGACGATCCGATGTGGCTCGTATTCGGCACGGTGGCATACATCAAGGAGACGGGCGACTTCTCCATCCTGAACGAGCCTGTGAGCTACGACAACAAGCCCGGCAGCGAGGTGCCACTGATGGAACACCTCACCACCAGCTTCAACTTCGTGATCTCGCACCTCGGACCTCACGGGCTGCCCCTGATAGGCCGCGCCGACTGGAACGACTGCCTGAACCTTAACTGCTTCAGCAATGATCCGAACGAGTCGTATCAGACCACCGAGAACAAGAAGGGCGACTCCAAGGCTGAGTCGCTGATGATAGCCGGTCAGTTCGTGATGTGCGGCGAACAGTATGCCGAGCTGTGCAAGGCCATAGGCAATACGCGCGAGTACGATCGAGCCATGCAGCACGTGCAGGCGATGGCCGAGGCTGTGAAGAAACATGGCTGGGACGGCGAATGGTTCCTGCGCGCTTACGATTACTTCGGCCGCCCCGTAGGCTCCAAAGAGAACAAGGAAGGCAAGATATTCATCGAGTCGCAGGGCTGGTGCTCCATGGCCAAAATCGGTCTGGAGGAGGGTCTTGTGAACCGTGCTCTGGAATCGGTCAAGACACATCTTGATTCTCCCCACGGCATAGTGCTGAACAATCCGGCATTCACCGAATATGTGCCCGAATACGGCGAAATCTCGAGTTATCCTCCGGGCTATAAGGAGAACGCGGGCATCTTCGCCCACAACAATCCCTGGATTATCGTGGCCGAGACCATCGTGGGCAACGGCGACCGTGCCTGGGAATACTACACCAAGATTGCTCCGGCGTGGGTGGAGGAACACAGCGACCTTCACAAAGTTGAGCCATACGTCTACAGCCAGATGACGGCAGGAAAGGACGCGCCGAATCCGGGTCAGGCCAAGAACTCCTGGCTCACAGGAACCGCAGCCTGGAACTGGCTCACCGTGTCGCAGTACATATTAGGCATACAGCCGGAATTCAACGGGTTGCGCATCGATCCCTGCATCCCGTCGGACATGAAGGGCTATGAGCTGGACCGCACGTTCCGAGGCGCCCACTACCACATCCGCGTCATGAATCCCGACGGCGTATGCAAGGGCGTGAAGTCAATCACCGTAAACGGTCTGCCTGTCACCGGCAACATCATCAACGTATTCCCCGAGGGATCGAACAATACCGTCGATGTCGTGATGGGATAACCTGCTGCAAAACATAAGACAAAGCCCTGACTTTCACACAAGTCGGGGCTTTGCCATATAATAGATCCATTGTTAAGGAAGTCCTAAAATCGGGATTTCTCATTGTTTCCGGCACCGGTGCCACGATAGCGGTCACGGGTGGTGTTGAAGCGGTACTGGAGAGTGAGCATTACCGATCGACCGGGCGAGAAATTCTTCTGGACAAGTTTCACCGCGTCGTTGTACATCATGGCATTGTTGCCGGATGTGTTGAACAAGTCTTTTGCCTCAAAGGTGACACTGAAAGCATTGTTGAGGAATCCCTTGTAAATCTTGGCATTGACGTACCAGGGAGTATTCGACAGTTTCATATTATTTTCCCACGTATGTGTCATCAGTTGTGCGTCGATATTAAGCCAGATGTCGAACGGGAGGTGAATGGCATTCTGCCATTGGAACAGAAACCCGGGAGTATTCATTTTCATAGGCTTGCCGTCGACCGGCAGCGTGAGCCATTGCTTCATCATGCCGACATTCACGCGAGGCGACCATACTCCGACTTTGAACTGACCGCCGACAAATGCCTGAAGATAATGGCGGTGGTCAAGATTTGCAGTGCGGATGATGGTTGCCTCTCCATCCGCGCCGTAAGGCTCTGTGATGTGGTACACGCCATCCTTCAAGTATGTATACGACACTTGTGCGAAGAACTGACGCCACTGCGCCATATATTCCACGGTCTGCATTTTTGTGGGTTTCAGATACGGGTTGCCGGTCTCATAAGTGATACGGTTGATATAGCTGACGCCTCCGTCGAGCTGTCCATAACCGGGTCGTACAGTTTTGCCGGAATAGTTCAGTCCCATACGGACATTACCTATCTGCGTGGAGACATTCAGCGAGGGGAACAGATTGTTATAGATTTTACTTTGGCCGTCACGATGCTTTCCCATCTCATAATAATCAAATTTCACATGCTCGTAGCGAAGTCCGACACCGACATTGAAGCGATCGAACCCTCTTGCAAACTCCACAAAAGCGGCGATATTGCTTTCCTCCACACGGTTGTCGGCATCCGATATTTCGGGGATGTTTGCTGTAAAGACATTCGTGGTGCGTGTATTCGTGTATTCCTCTCCAAACCTTATCTGTCCCTGCCAAAGTGGATGACTGATAACTAATTTCTCGGCAAACATTCGGTTACGGTTGGTCGATTCAGTGCTTACATTGCGGTTATCCCCTGTTTCGCTGAGTTCATCGCTCAATGAAAGCTCACGGTTTTTATATCAAAGAAAATCCGCATTAAAGTCTAAAGTGAATTTGCCGACAATGCCGTTATAGTATAGATTGACATTATGGCGCGGGAGTGCCGTCGATCTATTGTTTACGTCAGAATTATAGCGGTCAAGCAATGCGCCGTTCAGCCAGACTTCACTTGGTATTGTTCCGGAGGTGTGGTGGCGGTTCCAACTGTTCTGATAATAAGCGCCGATATTATGCTTATCATTGAACATGAAGGAAAAGCCGACTTTGCCTGTCATGTCGTTGTAATTCTCTCGCCATATTGTCCGGATTGACTGGTTATATCTTCCTGCCGGTGTCGTGGTCGTCATGTCGTTAAGACGATCATTGCGGTTATTACCGTACCACCAGCCGTAGTTGGCGAATACTTCAAGTCCTCTTGTGCGGTATTTCAGGTCGATTGAGTTACCTGTGCGGAAATAGTGTTGAAAACCGTTATCGGTGCGGAGGGTACCGCTGAATCCGTCGCCTTTAGGCGGTTTAGTGCGGATAATGATTACAGATTTCACGTTGGCGGCATAAGAAGCTCCCGGATTGGTTATTACAGAAACATTCTTGATGTCATTGGAATTGAGTTGCGATAGTTCCTGAAGGTCGTTGACCTTGCGACCGTTGATGTAGATTGCAGGTGCTCCCTTGCCGAACACTTCAATTGTGCCGCCGTTGTCCACCACCATCGGCACACGTGTCAGCACATCGTTTGCCGTGCCGGCAATGGCCAGCGAGCTTCCTTCCACATTGGTGACGAGCGCATTGCCTTTCATCGTCGTTGAGGGCCTTGTGGCGCGTACCACTACGTCATCCAATTCCGTCGTGACAGGCACAAGTCTGATTATACCCATCCGGCCCGAAGCCGGTACCGGAAGCTCAACTCTCTCGTAACCGACAAAGAAAACCCTGATTGCAAGATGCGCGTCGGCATCTGTTGGAACGGAAAACAGACCGGACTGATCGGTAACGGTACCCATAATATAGGTAGAGTCGCGGTACAACACAACGTTGACATAGTCAAGCGGAGTATCATTCTCTCCTACCACTTTGCCGGAAATATCCCGGCCATGGACCGCTGTCACAGACATTACGGCCGACAAAAGCAATAAAACCACAGATTTCATTTCACATCAGATTTGTATGATTCTCTGATGCAAAATTATATCTGAAAGTCTTTTAACTCCAAATATAAAAGTCTTAATACACAAGATGCAACACACTGATAATCAGTGGTTGCATCTCTTAAAAGTCTTAATAAGTAGTTGCGCCGTCTTAATGGTCTCTTAATCCCTGTCCCGGTTTTTAAGGAACTCCACAATATCTTCCTTTTCGGGCACCCCGAGCTTCTTTCTTACAGATGATTTACGGACGTAGATTGTGGAGGTAGTCTGGCCAGTAATCACGCTTATCTCTTTAGTCGAGAATCCGGCTATAAGCAGAACTATGATCTGCTCCTCTTTCGGAGTAAGCTGTTCTCCATACAGCCTGTGGAGCTTACGATAAAATCCTGAATAAAGGCTGTCGATCATTTCGAATACCTTTTCCCAGTCCACGAGTTCGCCGTTGGTTTTACCGTCAATGGCAGAGATTCTACGCAGCATCTCACGATTCTGCTCAGTCGGTGTCTCTGCCACCATCTTGATTATGCCAAGCTGTTTGAGCATTATGCCCCGGACAGATGAGGAATCGGCTTTTTCAGGTTCCTGAGTGTGCGCAGATCTGTACTCCTCCACCATTTTCTGCAACGCCTCGATACGTTCTTCGTTGTCGCGTTCATGCTGACGGCGCAGAATGAGAATCCATGCACTACCTCCGAGCATAAGAAGTGCAGCGAGACTTATAATAAGTATAATTATTGTCTTGTGCTCGCTTTCAGATTTCAGTACCAATGCACGATTCTGTTGATGGAGCGCGCCACGCTCGGATTCCCATTGCGAGGCTTTCATACGGTTGAACCGCTCACTCTGTCGGTTGTTCAGTCCATTTATATGCATAAGTTTTATGCGTCCCGTCTGTTTGAATTCAATCATCGCATGAAGCAGATTGCTGTAACTACGGAAATATGCGTCATCATTACCTCGCAATTTGAAAGCAAGACTGTCGGCGATTGCAAGGAAACGCGACGCACGGTTCACCTCTCCTCGGTGCAATGCATTTATAGCATATTGGAAATGGAGCATGTCTGCGGCACCGTTGTCGTGACCTGCTTTGCTGAATATCTCATCGATAAGTCTGTCGCTTTCGCCATCGTGTCCCGATTCGGTAAGAAGCTGTGCCTGTTCAACCATAAACAGAAACTGCTTGTCACCCCAGTCCTGGCTACGGGCATAGTCAATAAGCTCGTTAACGAGATATAAGGCAGAATCAATTTCTCCGGCATACTCATATCCAGCCAGGAGCATATACTTTGCCTCCATCTTTCTCAGCGTATCGCTTTCGAGTATTTGAAGCCTTTTTGCCAATGGTATAATTTGACGACCTTGATACTCAGATGTGCCGAGCAAGACTCGGATTCTCAATGCCTCTGCCATTAGAGAATCGGGCACATTCGACAGCTTTGTAAGAGAATCAAGCATTGTGATTGACCCCGGAGTGTCGCCAACCCAAAACTTGTAGAATGCAAATGCGGTGCCACTCCGCATATCCTTAACTATGTCCTTCCCTCTATAATAATTGTGCGCAAAGCTAATCAACGAGTCTCCAACCATGGAGCGGTTGAGCTTCATGTGCCCGTATGCCTTGAGATAATGGAATTTAGCTTTTAATGAATCACTCTTGAAGTCATACTGATCTATCGACTCTAATATAGTCATGGCACTGTCGGGATCAACTGGCATCAACAGTTCGGCTTGACTAATCTTCCTGTCATATCGTGATTCCAACTTCGAGCACGAAGCAAGAACAGCAATGACAAATAAAAGAGATATAATTTTTCTCATTATAAAACAGCGATAACCGGTTGCCGGGAAAAAGCTGACAACAGGAATTCCGATCTACCCGTTCCCCTTTGTAGCACCATCATGTTTGTAGCGCCATCATGCCCTTTCGGGAGCTTCCTCCTTGCCATCTTCTTCCTCCTTGGCATCTTTCGGAGCGGGATCTCCCGTGAAGCCGGGAATCAGCCTGGGTATGTTGCAGCCTGCATAGTTGCCGGCGACCGTGACAAGATAAACAGGCAATATTGCCCAAAGACTTTCCCCTTGTACCATTGCGACAGTCCAGTAGAATATGTCGGCCACGCAGTGCGGGAAGCCGCACAGAATGAACGTCGGCACTCCGAACAGCAAAGGCCACCAGTTGCCTTCGCGTCCGAACTTAACGGCTGTGGTCATGATGAATCCGCAGCAGGCGGACAGCAGGAACAGCTTCCACACAGGTGTGGCAAACCGCTTGGCGGTTATCCCTACGGCCATATCGGTAATCTCGGGTTTCATGGTGGTGAGCGCCACCATCGCCACTCCGGCGATATTGAGCAGCAGTACCGGTATCAGACGCCATATCATGCGTCCGCTCCAGAAACCGCTCTTGCCGGTGAACAGGTCGAGCTTCCAGCACACCACGCTCATAAGCCCGAACGCAAACATAGCGGCACCTACTACACCTCCCACATTCAGATACACAGTCCCCGCTATGCCTATCAGCACGCCGGCAAGCAGCGGACTCATTATTCTTGCCTTAATCACTTTTGATTTAAATAATGGTTAAGTTAGTTTAATTAAAAATAAATCGGATCCTGATATTCTTCGTTTGTTTTATCCGGGTTGTCGGATTTATCTGATTCATCCGATTTCTTCGACTGATCGGTACCGGCATTGTCCGACACGAGTTGATGGCCGTGTCCCGGCACCCGGCCGAACATCAGCAGCCTCTGCCGATAGTATGGCTGGCTCAGTTCCGACACCACTACCCCTTTCGATGAAGATGCGTGTACGAACCGGTTGTCGTCAATCAGTATGCCTACATGGGATATCTTGTTCGGATCCTTGCCCGTAGCGAAAAATACGAGGTCGCCGGTTTCTACCTTGTTCGTGTCGAGTTTATAGCAGAACTCCGCCTGTTTGGCCGAATTGCGCGGTATCTTGCAACCGGTCACATCCTCATATACGCGCATCACCATACCCGAGCAGTCCGTACCCTCCTTCTTGTCGCAGCCGGCATACCTATATGGAGTGCCGACCCAGGTCAGCGCTTCCTCAGCCACCTTGCGGCCCCATTTGTCGCCTTTGCCCACATGGATGGTCTCGACGGTTACGGTACCGCCCGCGTCGCTACCGGCCTTCTTCGAGCTGTGGCACGACGTCAGCGTCGCCGTCCAGATGGCGGCGAGCAGTATGATGCCTGTCTTTATCTTCCTTCCGTTCATCGAAGTTGCCGTTAGGGTTTGACCTATTTTCAAGTATGTTTGGAATCAATCGGGAATCAATTGTGGAGAATGCCTTGGAATCCAATCATTGTTTCCTCGGCATTCTCCACTACAAAGTTAATCATTTTTTTATAACCGCACACCCCTTCACTGCATTTTTGGCAATATTTTCTATAATATCGGCTCGTTGAGCCATTGACTTATATAAGCCTGCCTGCGGCCCGGTCGGTGCGGTAATCTAAGGAACGATGCATCAATGCGATACTGCACCCCTATCACCGGAATATAACACGGATATTTCAATACGGTCCTTACACGAAGTCTCCGGAATATCAAAAGCCAGTAAATGCTCTGCCGCATTATATTTCCATGCCGAGGATTCAACAGGCTTGCCGTTTACAGTAACCTTAAGCGGGTGTGTCGCATTATGGATATTTACAGACCATCGACGCGTTTCCGGCAGACCAGTCGCGTTTCCTTCACGCGGGTTTATCACATAGGTTTCCGTGTTTCCGGTTACAGTGTGATTGAACCGTGTGACAGCATATACGGTAGCATAGTCGCTGTTGTCCCCTGTATCCTCATACAGAGACCCGATCCCCTCCTTGCCGGCTACAATGTTAAGAATCAGCGAGGTCTCAGGGGCCGTTACATTCTTCACTGTCGGAGCGTTATAAGGTATTATCGATCCGGCCCTGAAGAAATAAGGTATCTCCGTGACCTTAAAGTCCATAGTCCTGACACACGGGCCGTCTATAAGTTCATTGGTCGACACGCTCCACCATGATCCTTCGGGGAACCATATTTCCTTTGAACTGACTTTGCCATCGGGCGCGGCTTCCGTTACAGGCGCCACCAATATATCGTTTCCGAAGAAATACTCTCCTTCATACCGATAAGCCTCCTCCTGGTCGGGATATTCGTAATAAAGCGGACGACACATTCCGATGCCGGTATCGTATGTCTCGCGTGCCATGGTGTATATGTATGGGAACAACGCATAGCGCAGCTTCACGGCCTCCAGCATATCGGGGAAATTAGGGAATTCCCATATACGGCGCTCTATTCTGTCGTCTTTGGTGGCATGAGTACGGAATATCGGGGTAAACACACCGAACTGAATCCAGCGTAACACAAGCTCAGGATCATTCACAATCTTCTCGTCGGTAAAGGCATGACCTCCGAGGTCGTGTCCCCAATACGCATAGCCCACATTCGAGGCCGTAGCGGTAAAATACGGTTGAAAGGCCAATGTCGGGAAGTTTATGAGTGCGTCACCCGAGAAACCGATCTGATAGCGGTGACATCCCAGTCCTCCCCAGCGGTGGAATATCACGGGACGTCGATCCGGACGGTTTTTCATCATGTCGTTGTAGAATACATGGTTGCACCAGAATGTCTGCCCGAGGCCCTGAGTGTACGGACTGGTCAGATGCTGCTGCCAGTCAAGCCACCAGAAATCCACTCCCTCGGATTCGTGGTCGCGAATTATGTTCTTGAAGAATGACTTGGTGAAATCAGGGAAATCGAGGCTCCATGCAATATTCCCGTTCTCATCATACTTTCCGCCGAGTTCCGATTTCATGGCACTGTAATAACCCGGCGATTCATGGCTGTTCACGCCGTCCGCCGGATGAAGATTAAGCGCGATCCTGAAGTTATTGGCATGAATTTCATCCAGCAGTTTTTCAGGTTCAGGAATCAGATTGGTGTTCCACGACCATCCGGTCCACCCTCCTATTCCCTCCGAGCCGCAGTTGGGATCACCGTTCCAGTGCCAGTCCATGTCAAGGATCATCACGTCGGCAGGTATGCCGTTGCTCTTTAAATCAGCCATAATCCGGCGGTAATCGTCCGAAGAATATGAGGCATATTTGCTGTACCAATAGCCGAACACATACGCCGGAGGCAACGGAATTTTGCCGGCGATTTTCGTAAAATCGCCAATCGCCTTCTTGTATTCCTGACCATATCCCATAAAATAAAGGTCAAGGGCATGAGGATCTTTTCTCTCGGTCCACCAGTCGAAACCCACTTCATCGTTGGAGGTCAGCGCAAACGAGCGGCTTCCATCGGCTCGTGGAGCCGACCATGAATCGTCTATCACCGCCCACCCGGATCTGGATACCAGACCATTCTCGAGTTCAGCTCGTTTGTTATCTCCGTTACTTCCGTCCAGTGTGCGGCATGTGCCTTTGAGATTCAAAGGATCCGGTTTCCCGGGATACCATGTAATCTCTTGCCCTTTATGCATCATGGTAATGGTCAGATTACGAGGCGATGCAGGTAGCGTTTTAGGATTCGTACCCTTGCGGTATTTCAGATTCAACTTGCCGGTGGAGATGTAGAGATAATCGTTGTCTTCATTCTTGTCGAACTCAGGCACCGCGTCCATCTGACGGTTATTGACCGTGAATGTGGCCCGGTCTTCAAAGACCCCTTTATCGCTATACTCTATGCGAATCATTTCAGGGGTCAACACCGTAAAGCGTGCATTGCCTGAAATCACCATCGCATCCTTCAGCGCGCATGGATTCTGCGCAACGGCATTTATCGCCAACGATAAACACATGAAAGGCATTACACCAAATATGCCCTTTTTCAAAAAGTTTGCTGTCATTTTGATTGACTGGTATTATGATTTGTTTTTTTCACAAGGTTGAATTAAGATATAGTGGCCTCTACATTGTAGAGTCTCGACGCAAAGTTAAGTCATAATTCAACATAAATCAATGACGAATGTTGAAAATGTAGTTCCATGACAATGACATTACTCTTAATTTCATCGACTTATAAGACAATCAACATCATTTTTTGTAGATACAATACAGATTCGGGACAATATGAACAGATCCTGATTCCATTGAGGACTCATTCATGTTAAAGTACGAAACTGTAAATGTCATAACAATGGCTTTTCGTAAGCCAGTCGCCGGCCCCAGACAAAATCACACGCCCCGATATTGGTGTAATTCCTTTTAGCAAGTATATGATGCATCGGTTTGTTTTCAAGACCGGTATCTATTCTTACAAATTCGACACTCTGTCGAGATCCTTCCTCCTCTGACAAATCAAATAATATCGATGAGAAGCCTTTGCCTCTATATTCATCGGATAAGGCGATGCGGTGAAACACCACATAAGTCTTGTCTATATCCCACAGTTCGGGATGACGGTCATACTCCGCGTCATTCGGGCCAATGGCTACATATCCGGCTGTTTTGCCATTATCGTCAAGGACATAGCCTATGTTATGGTCAATATCTGATTTAAGCACCTCAATCGATGGATAGCCATCCTCCCATTGTCTGAATCCGGCAGAACGCTGCGCCTGCCGAGCCTGTGCAAAGATTCGCATCACTTCATTAATATCCCCTATATTCGCTCTCCTTAATTCCATAATGCAAAAGTACTTAAAATTTCTATAATTATCATACATATCCATTATATCCATAATGTGAAATCATTATTTGTAAATGTCGGATTTTTACACTATATTCGCAGAAAGAAACTGAGTTATGGCAAAGTATATCAATCCATTCGTTGACTTCGGCTTCAAATACATCTTCGGCCGTGAGGAATCCAAGCCGTTTCTTATGGACTTCCTGAACAGCCTTCTGGCGAACGAGCCGGGATTCGAGCCGATAGTCGACATCGAATATCTCGATAAGGAACAGTCCCGTTTCGGCAAGGAGATCCGTGGTGTGGTTTATGACATTCACTGTCGCACATCTAACGGAAAACGTTTCATCGTAGAGATGCAGAACCAGTCGCAGCCATACTTTTTCGACCGACTGGTTTACTATTCAGTAGAGCAAGGGAAACGTGGCCAGAACTGGAAATACGAATACCTGCCGGTATACTGCGTGTCGTTCATGAACTTCGTACATGCCGACTATCCCGAGAGGTTCAGGATTGATGTCGGACTGTGCGATCTGAGCACAAAGAAACTATTCTCGGACAAGTTGCGTTACATATTCATACAGACGCCTCTGTTCGACAAGAATACACCCGGGGAATGCGTCACGAATTTTGACAAATGGATGTATAACATTATAAATATGCCGACTATGGATATAATGGCTTTTGTAGATGAGAAACTTTTCGATGACTTCGAGAAGATGGCTGAATATGCCGCCATGTGTCCGGTGGACAGAATGGCTTATGATGCTAATGAAAAGGCATACAGAGACCTGATGGGACAGCTTGAGTATGCCACAATGGAGGGTGAGGAACGAGGCAGAACGGAAGCCACTCACGAGATGATACTTAAAATGCATGAGCAGGGTATCAGCCTTGACACTATCGCCGTTGTAACGGGCTTACAGGTCAGTGAAGTCAAGAAAATTATACCCGCACAAAAATAACCGAACGCACATATTAAGGATTTCAAGGCACCCGGCTTAGGCTTGAGGTGCCTTATTTCATAAAAAATTGCGGGGCGCTGAAACTTTCGGAATCAAAGATGCATCTAACGTAGCAAAACAACAGCAATATGACAAGCCCTCCGATAAGCCAGAGGGAGTTTGCTTCGGTAATTCAGGAGCACTCCCGCATCATAAACAAAGTCTGCTATTTTTACGCTACCGACCGCATGCCGTTCGATGATCTACGGCAGGAAATATATGTCAATATATGGCTGGGATTAAGGCAGTTCAAGGACGAAAGCAAGATCTCCACCTGGATATATCGTATAGCGGTCAATACTGCCCTAATGGCATTACGGTCATCGCGTTCAAACATCGAAACCGTATCGCTGGCTATCAATCTGCCGGAATTATCCTCCGAAATCGACGATGCCGAAAAGGAAAATCTCGAAACTCTCAGGACATTGATCAATAGGCTTGAAGATATCGAGAAGGCGATAATTCTGCTCTGGCTCGACGAACATGCGTACGATGAAATCGCCGACACCCTCGGCATGAAACGCAATACCGTCGCGACTAAAATTCGCCGAATTAAGGATAAACTCTCTAAATTTATGTGATATGAACCTCGACGAACTCAAAAACAGAATATCAAAATTGGACGATATTCTTGACAAGACCAACAAGGAAGTCAAGATAGACATAGCTAAATCCAAGACGGCACAGACACAGCTTCTTGCTAAATTCCGGATGATTTTCGTTTCATGTCTTATCTTCGCCCTCATATTCACCCTAATGGTAATCGGAGGCGTTGCCCCACGTAAATTCCCGATGGAACTTAACATCGGTCTTATCGTATACGCATTGATTGCTGTAATTGTGTATGGTTATCTTTATTTCCGGCTCAGACACACAGACGTCGCGACCGTAAAACCTACAGAATTATACAGAAGGGCTACCCGCTTACGACTGTTGATGATGTCCGGCGAAGTGATATTGTGTCTCGGTCTCCTGCTACTGATTCCATTGATAGGTTCAGGCAATGACGACTGGCCTTTCTATATCTCGGTCTCGCTGGCAGTCTATATCTTCTTCAACGTCAAGAAGAACTGGCCCGAATACCGCAAGCTTTTCAACGAACTGAATTCCATAAAGGAAATAAAGTCTTGACGTTACAGAACATAAAAAGTCACTCCGAATTGAAGTGACTTTTTATGTATCAGGCATCGTAATATGGCTTCAGGCATCGTTCCTTAATAATCTTTGGCATAATGCAATACGTGTCATTCTAACTAAAAGGAGGCGATTCGTATCAATATTCCGGCCTCCAGATTCCATGCGAAACCACCTGTGGAACTATAGTCATCGGTATTGAATACTTCTGTAAAACTACCCCAGCCGAGTCCTCCTCCGGCAAATATTCCCACACGCCGCCAGCGTCCTATCCAATAAGTATAGCCGACGTCAATCATCAGACTCAGTTTTTTCCACTGAGCCAATTGTCCTATCGAAAGACCCAGACTCACATCCATATTGGGATTCCCGTTGCCTCCGAAATTGAAATAAGAGCCGATGCCGAAATTCCACAGAATTTTGTTCTTATATTTACTGTCGAACAGAAAATCCTTTCCTATGCTTCCATACGCATGAAAGCCATGCCCGGTGTACCTCAGCCGGATATTTTCTCCATATCCCCATGATATGCCGGCACCGATCTGCATTGACGGATATGCGTCACCGTCATTCGTGCCTCCGAGCTGAAAAATGCCTTGTCCTATCGCCCGGCCGGCCCGTTCGGCGCTTTCATAGGAACGGCCGCCATTGTTGCCATAACCGCCAGAACTGCTTGAGCCATACGATGAATCATAGCTGTCGCCCGAATAAAAAGTATAAGTGTAATAATGGTAGGTATCTGAACCTTGTGTCTGAGTTTCCGAATTCAACTTATATCGAAGCGAACGCCCGGATCTATCGGTAGCAGATGGTGAATATGTATTCCCTACCGTGTTTATCGTGACGGAGCTATATACGGAGTAACTTTTCCCGTTATAGCGCACGGTGATTGGAGCGTTCGCACCGGAACCGACAACAAACGTGATTTCATTATACCATTCGGCATGTGTCGCGAATGATACGAGGCCGACGATAAGAGCCGCGAGACATAACTTTAACCGATTCATGATTGGGTGTATTGATTGATATTTGGTTACCATGTCTGCATTTGAGCAGCAATCCGGCTTTTCAGATGCAGACATAGTAACTTAATTGAGATGGCAATAATTCAAGAAGACAAGCACCGCTGACGATGCCTGTCTTCAATCTCATTTACATTCTATTGTAATTTCACGCTCCGGGCCACAGATACGATTGTAGTTCCGTGGGCCGGTAAGAGCGCAGAAGCCGATGCGCGGCTGGCACGTCTGTAACTGATATCAATGGTCATGCTGATACCCTGCTCCTCCGCTTCATATATGATATGCAACGTAGACCCCTTGAATTTTACCTCGCCCCACATGTCGTCGTACCACGCCGGTATGTTGATCTTGTTACCCTTGACATTGTAGGAAACTCCGTTTACCCTGTCGCCGTCGAAATCCAGCACCTTGTCATAGTATCCGCTATAACCGCTGTCTCCCGCAAACTTGTCGAGGTCGGAGGCCGTAAGAGTCACAGTCTGCCCCATGGTGGTAACCTCCATCTCGCTGAAGTTCCAGGTGCCCTGAAGCTGTTCCACAAGGCTGTCGCCTTCCGGTTCGTCATCCTTGTCTCCGCTGCACGAGACCATAGTCACAGCCATTGCCGCAACTGCCAGCATGGCTAACAAATAATAAATCTTTCTCATGTCTTTAATTGTGTTAAGTGGTTGAGTATTATATTTATATTGATTTAAAAAAGATGAAACGCGATTGTCGGATAGGGAAAGCTGCGCACCGTATGCTGTTTCAGTTTCTGCTCATCGTTATATTTGAATACCACGAACTGGGGTTCCTCCGGATCTCCGAACAGTTTATGCGCTAAGCCTCCTTCCCCGCCCTGCGAGAAGTCCTCTGTCGATGATAGGAAATAGATGCCTCCTATCTTATCGCCGTCATGCTCCTTCAGCTGTCGGTTTATTACCTTTATCCATTTTACACTCTTGCCTCTGTAAGACTTCAGCGAACCGTTATATACAGTTTTTGTATCGAGCAGTCTGCATAATTCCTCCAATTCCCCGATAGAGGGTACATACCATCCCTCGCCGAGACGGCTGACATACATCAACGCGGGGTACATACTGTCGTCGAATTCCGGGTGCATACTCCGGAATTTCAGAAGTTTCTGCAGATTGGCATAGCCGTTGGTGAGGTCGTTCATTCCTAACGGCAAATCCACAGGGCCCTTGAACATCGGGTCATCACCACTAATTTCAAACGGACCTCTCCGATTGGAGACGGGCGAGATAATTTTGCCATGCTTCCCGTCGGGTGTCACTCCTACCACCACGCCCCGAACGCCATTCTCATCATACCAGTCGCCTACGGAATATGAATGTGATGCCGGAGGCAAGCTCGAATAATCAGGCCGGGTGGATACATGTACATATCTTCCGTCTGCTATGCATTCCATACCGGCTACCCTGTTTTGGGTGCCGGACGTTGCATTGTCAGTCTGCATTATGTCCTCGGTGCCGTTATCATATTTGATCTTGAACACTTTTGCCACATTCACCTCCCTGTCAAAACTCTCATTATCCTTGCGGAAAAGGATTCTGTCCGGGCGCACCTCTATCACTTTCCCTTTCCAGCTGGAGGCGTCGCGCATCACCAGCTCGTCAGCCTGCCCCGGCAATAAGGCGGTCAGCGTCGCACACAGTACGAAACTTATCTTCAGACAATTCATAGCCATATTATTTGCCGAGACGCACTCCTACGGAACCTCCCACGGAAATCGTCGGACTCCATGACATATCCTTACCCTTGAACGCACTCGTAAGGTCGAATCCGAGATGAAGTCCTATGTCGAATATCCCCAGACTGCAGCCCGCATATACTTTCCAAGGCACACGGAAACCGTTCAAGGCATCCTTTGCCTTCTCTCCGTCCAGCTTGCACTTTACCAGGAAATCAAGATTGAATCCCGTGCCCAACATCACGTATTCGGTCTTCCACCAATACATTACGGGTATGCCGATATAAGTGGCATTAAGAAGCGGCCAGTCTCCTTTCGACGGCTTTTTGCCGGTATACACTTTCATGTCGCCCTGCAGCCATGTGAATCCCAGTCCGGCAGACCATGCCATATTCTCGCCCATCGACATCAGAGCCATCAGGTCTATGTCGGCATACAGTCCGCCCCAGTCATAGTTGACGCTTTTATATTCCGACTGAGTGCCCTGATATCCTACAACCACCCTGGGCATGAACCCGACGGAGGGAAATCGATTGTGTTTCTTCTTGGGCTCTATCTTCATGCCGTTCAGGATTGTTCCGGCAAGTGTGCCCTGTCCTGATTCCGATGCAGTTTCCGAAGCTGAAGGGGGAACATTGTTGTAAACAGCCGACGGCAGCTCAGATGTATGCTGTGCGTCCTGCGGAGTTATCACTTCCCGGTGTCCGTCATCAAACTCAATGTAGAATACTGACTCATTGGCCACGACATAGTTCGGCCCGCTCAGGTTTTCGGCCTTCTTATACGTGATCTCCTTTTCGCCTACAGTCACTACCTTGGATTTAATTTCCTGTCCTGACATAAGACATATCACATCGGCCCAGGCATAGGCTGGAAGCAGAGCCAGACATGTCGCGACACATTGTTTAAAATGTTTTATTACTGTCCGCTAAAACATAAAGCAGAGAGTCCAACTTCTTGAAGGGGAG
>ENA-UALF01000048-UALF01000048.1-human-gut-metagenome-genome-assembly--contig:-NODE-48-length-69140-cov-21.555692_pt1 | contig 69140 bp, 59 predicted proteins | sample MGYA00243698_ERZ654464 | MGnify/ENA primary metagenome ERZ654464 (study PRJEB26926, sample SAMN06164595) | human gut metagenome | biome: ENVO:00009003; feature: ENVO:2100002; material: ENVO:00002003...
TGATGCCTCTGCACGTTGAGTAGCACTCAAAAATTATTTAGGACAATATTGAAATTATTTCCATTATTTTATTAATTTTACCGCCAAATATTATGAATCATGGAAATGTCGATTCTTTTTCCGTCAGACCGAAATGAGTCACAGGCCGCGGACGCGACCCGTCTGACACCGTTTTCCCTCTATAACTCAGCCACATCGCGCGGACGCGAGGTGTGGTGCGTCGTGGCGTGCGGCGCGGACCGCGCCATAGGCCGTCAGGGCGCGATACCCTGGCGTCTGAGCGAGGACCTGAAGCATTTCAGGCAGGTCACCATGGGACACGCGGTGATAATGGGACGCAAGACGTGGGAGTCGCTGCCTAAGAAGCCGCTGCCGGGACGCCGCAACATCGTGGTGACGCGCAACGCCGGCTACTATGCCCCCGGCGCCGAGACCGCACAGAGCATCGAGGCGGCCGTGGCTATGTGCTCTAACGATGAGCTGCCCATCATCATAGGGGGCGAGCAGGTGTACCGCGAGGCGCTCCCCTACTGCACCAAGGCCATCATCACCCTGGTGGACGTCAGGACGCCGGACGCCGACGCTTTCTTCCCCGAACTGCCCGGACGACAGTGGCAAATCACCGATGAATCCGAAGAAATGACCTCGGCAAACGGCATCAGATACAAATACGTGACATTCTCGCGCCGATGAAGGTAGTGATCGTCAACAAGTCGGACAGCACGGGCGGCGCGGCGGTGGTGAGCTACCGTCTGATGGAGGCGCTGTGCGATGCGGGCGTGGATGCACGTATGCTCGTGGCCGAACGGCTGCACGACGACCCGCGCGTGGGAATGGCCGCCCCGGACCTCCGGTTGAAAGCCTCTTTCCTGCGCGAACGCCTCGGCATATTCCTGCGCAACGGCATGAACCGCGACACGCTGTTCAAGATAGACTCCGCATCGTGCGGCGTGACGCTGTACCGCCATCCGTGGGTGAAGGAGGCGGACGTGATATGTCTGAACTGGATCAACCAGGGGCTGCTGGGCATAGGCGACATACGGCGTCTGCTGCAACTCGGCAAGCCTGTGGTATGGACCATGCACGACATGTGGAACATGACGGGCGTATGCCATCATGCCGGCGAGTGTCCTCGCTGGCAACTGAGCTGCGGCGAATGCCCGCTGCTCGGGTCGCGCAAAGGCACCAAAGACATCTCCGCCGCGACATGGCAACGGAAACATAAACTCTATAATCTGCCCGGCCGGCGCATACATTTCGTGGCCGTGAGCCATTGGTTGAAGGATAAGGCCGCCGAATCGGGGCTGTTGGCCGGCCAGGATGTGTCGGTGATTCCGAACGCCTTTCATTTTGACGATGAACAGCCCGAATTTTTCGATGGATTCAGGGGCGACAAGTGCCGCATACTGTTCGGCGCGGCCCGTCTCGACGATACGGTCAAGGGACTGCCCGTAATGGTACGCGCCACCGAGATTCTGGCTTCCGAATATCCCGACATAGCCGGAAACTGCGAGCTGGTTACATTCGGCAACGTGAAAAATCCCGATTCCATCGCACATTTCGGCATCCGGCACACGCATCGCGGCCTGCTCAGTCCCGACGAGACGCGCCAATTATACGGCACCGGCGACATCGTGGCGTCCACCTCTCTGTACGAGACGCTTCCGGGCACCTTGGTCGAGGGTCAGGCCTGGGGCTGCGTGCCCGTAGCCACCGACCGTGGCGGCCAGCGCGACATCGTGGACCATGGACGCACAGGATATATCGCGCATTTCGACGGCGTGGAGAACACCGCGCGCGACATAGCCCGGGGCATCGCGTACGCTTACGGCGAGCTGCAAAAAAATGGCGCGGCTCTGCGCCACGCCATGTTGTCGTCGGCACGGTCGCGGTTTTCCGCTCAGTCCGTGGCCGCTATGTATCTCGATTTATTCGCCCGTATTCAGGGCTGATTTCTCATCTCCCTGCCGCTACCGATAGCTTACGCGTCGATGTTGGCGTAAGTGGCGTGAGCCTCGATGAAATCGCGTCGGGGTGCCACTTCCTCGCCCATCAGCATGGCGAACGTGCGGTCGGCCTCGGCTGCGTTGGTCAGGTTCACCTGCTTCAGCATACGGTTCTCCGGGTCCATGGTCGTCTCCCACAGCTGTTCGGGGTTCATCTCACCCAGACCTTTGTATCGCTGCAGCACCAGGCGGTTGCGGTCGCCGTTGCACTTGGTGTCGATGTAACGCTGCACCTGCTGGTCGGTCCAGCAATACTCCGTGGCCTCACCTTTCTTCTTGCCCTTGACGTCGCAACGATACAACGGCGGCGTCGCAATGTACAGGTATCCGTTGTCGATGATGGGACGCATGCGGCGGTAGAAGAATGTCATCAGCAGCGTGGCGATATGCGCGCCGTCCACATCGGCATCGGTCATGATGATGATCTTGTGGTAGCGGAGCTTGGTCATGTTCGGGGCCTTGCTGTCCTCCTCGGTGCCGATGGTCACGCCCAGGGCCTTGTACATATTCACGATTTCCTGCGATTCCAGGATCTTGTGATCCATCGCCTTCTCCACGTTCAGAATCTTACCGCGCAGCGGCAGGATGGCCTGATAGTGCGGATTGCGTCCCTGCTTTGCGGAACCGCCTGCGGAATCTCCCTCCACCAGGAACAGCTCGCAATCTTCGGGTATGCGGCTCTTGCAGGGAGCCAGCTTGCCGGGCAGTCCGGCGCCGCCGAGGCTGGACTTGTTCTGTACGCGCATCTTGGCGTTGTAGGCCGCGTGACGCGCCTGCGCAGCCAGCACCACCTTGTCGACGATGGTCTTGGCCTGCTTGGGATGCTCCTCCAGGTAATTGCGCAGGGCCTCGCTCACGGCGGTCTGCACCACGCCCATCACCTCGTTGTTGCCGAGTTTGGTCTTGGTCTGTCCCTCGAACTGAGGCTCTGCCACCTTGACCGACACCACTGCCGTCAGACCGTCGCGGAAGTCCTCTTTCGACAGCTCTATCTTCAGCTTGTCCAGCAGATGGTTGTCGTCGGCATATTTCTTCAGCGTGGTGGTGAGGCCGCGGCGGAAGCCCGTCAGGTGCGTACCGCCCTCGATGGTGTTGATGTTGTTGACGTACGAGTAGATATTCTCGTTGAAGTCGTTGTTATAGGTCATGGCCACCTCCACGGGCACGCCGTTGCGCTCCGTCTTGAGGTCGATGATGTCCTCTATCAGCGGCTCCTTGCCCTCGTCCAGATATTGCACGAACTCGCGCAGACCGTCCTTGGAGTGGAACACCTCGCGCTTGGGGTTGCCTTCCTCGTCCCGCACGCGCTCGTCGGTCAGGGTCAGCGTGATGCCGGCGTTCAGGAACGCCAGGTCGCGCAGACGGTTGGCCAGTGTCTCGTAGTCGTACACCGTCTCCGAGAATATGGATGCGTCCGGATGGAATATGATGGTCGTACCGGTGCGGTCGGTGTCGCCGATGACGCACAACTGCGAGGTGGGCTTGCCGAATGCGTATTCCTGCATGTGGATCTTGCCGTCGCGGTGTATCTCGGCGCGGAGATAGTCGGAGAGCGCGTTGACGCAGCTCACGCCCACACCGTGCAGACCGCCCGACACCTTGTAGGAACCCTTGTCGAACTTACCGCCGGCGTGCAGCACCGTCAGCACCACCTCCAGGGCCGGCTTGTGCATCTTCTCGTGCATGTCCACGGGGATGCCTCGGCCGTTGTCGTCCACACGGATGGAATTGTTCTCGGTTATGGTCACCTCGATGTGGGAGGCATAGCCTGCCAGAGCCTCGTCGATGGAGTTGTCCACAACCTCGTACACCAGATGGTGGAGTCCGCGCACCGACGTGTCGCCGATGTACATGGAGGGGCGCTTACGCACGGCCTCCAGGCCTTCCAGCACCTGGATATTGTCTGCCTGATATTTCTTTCTGACCTCCTGACCTTCGTCCAGGAACTCTTCTGTCTGTTCGTAGTTATCTTCTGCCATTGCTATGTCATTGTGCAGATTGCCATCTGCCTATCACCTTGCAAAGTTACAAAATTTCCGGCACAAAAGCAAGGATTCGGCACCGCGCGCAAAGGCCGCTCGATCGTTATCCGGATATTTGAATCAAAGTCAATTTCAAACGCGGTATTTCATTTTTTGCGACATCAAATATTATGTCGGCATCCAGATTGAAATATCCATGTGAAATATGGTCGCGAAGTCCAATGATTTGTTTCCATTGAGTTTCAGGACTGGCGTCAGACAGATATCCCGGGGCAAGACGATCTATCTTTTTTATACCTTCTCCTATCGCCTGGATCATCATGCAGGTTGCGGCCATTTTTTCCATTCCTTCCGGAGATGACGGATATTCATTGGCCGTTGATATTCTTTCATTCCATGACATGATCATGTCGCATGCATGAATCAATTGTCTCATTATATGAGAGATCAGACTTTTACGCGAATATTCTGATTCCATCCCTATTGATTTCGTCAGCAAGGTAAGGATCAAGCTGAGCATGTTTACGGACTATATCAACCGATCGGCCCAACAGATTTTGCAGATATTGTTTCAGAGCGACAATGTTCAATGCCTTGGGTGGCATGTCGACAAATAAATCGACATCGCTGTCATTCAGATCTTCGCCTCTTGCAACTGACCCGAACAGGGTAAGCGACCTCACTCCATACATCGAGCGGATGTATGGAGATGCCTTGGTCAATAAATCTATATATATTCGTTTTCGGCTCATTGCAATAGAATTCATGACTTCTAATGCCAAAGTTAAGAAAAAAATTGAAATTTACTAAAACGGCTTAGGGTCTTTTGGAGGGCCTTTTGGACGCGGCCAGGGGGGGGGGTCACACACTGATTTGCCCCTTGATGGCGGGACAGGGGTCATAGCCCGACAGGGTGAAATCCTCGTAACGGAAGTCCAGGATGTCGTTCACGTCGGGGTTCAGGGTCATCGTGGGCAATGGCCGTGGCGTACGGCTCAGCTGTTCCTTCACCTGGTCCAGATGGTTCAGATAGATGTGCGCGTCGCCCAGGGTGTGGATGAACTCGCCGGGCAGCAGACCGGCACACTGGGCCATCATCATGGTCAGCAGCGCATAGCTGGCTATGTTGAAGGGCACGCCAAGGAACGAGTCGGCGCTGCGCTGGTACAGCTGGCAGCTCAGCTTGCCGTCGGCCACGTAGAACTGAAAGAAGGCGTGACACGGCGGCAGGTTCATGTTGGGCAGGTCGGCCACGTTCCACGCCGACACGATGATGCGGCGCGAGTCGGGGTTGTGCCTTATGTCGTCCAGGGCCTGGCGTATCTGGTCGATGTGGCCGCCGTTATAGTCGGGCCACGAACGCCACTGATAGCCGTAGATATGGCCCAGGTCGCCGTCCGGGTCGGCCCATTCGTTCCATATACGCACACCGTGTTCCTGAAGGTATTTCACGTTCGTGTCCCCCTGCAGGAACCACAGCAGCTCGTATATGATGCTCTTGAGGTGCACCTTCTTGGTGGTGAGCAGCGGGAAGCCCTGCTGCAGGTCGAACCGCATCTGGTAGCCGAACGTCGACAGCGTGCCGGTGCCGGTGCGGTCCTCCTTCTTTACGCCCGTCTCCAGAATGTGGCGCAACAAATCCAGGTATTGTTTCATGACGCTAAGTTAGCGAAATATTCCGATTTAAAAAAATAATCTTGTGCGGCTTCTGTCCCGGCGCGGTGATGATATAGACTCCGCGGGGAACCGGGATGACGTCGCCGTGGCTCACCGTGCCGCGCATATAAATGTTGCCCTGCACGTCGGATATGGTCACGCCCTCCACGTCGTTGCCGTCGCCGGTCAGGAACAGTATTCCCTCGGAGTCGGCGAATACACGGTACGGCACACCGTATTCAATGGCGTTCACGCCGCTTGCGCCCACATAGATGGTGTTGCTCTCGGGCGACACGATTCCGAGGCGCGTGTAGGTCACCGTGTAAGTCTCGGCCACGCCCGGATTGCGGTCTGTCATCAGCAAAGAGGTCTCGCCGGTCTCGTACGTCTCCGTCTCCTGGTTGTCGCCGTTGTAGCGCACGCGTGTCACGGTGTAATAGTCGGCAATGCCGTCGGCCGGGTTCCAGTTGGCCACATAGCTGTTGGCCGTCACGTCGGTTGCCTCCAGCGCGATGAGTGCGGTGAGTTCAGGCACAGGCAGCGCCTCCCCTTTCAGCGTGATTGCCACGGACCCTTCCAGACCGCCGTCGTACAGCGTCAGTTTGGCCTCATGCCTGCCTGTTTCCTGAGGCAGATAAGTGATGTCGAGCATATATCCGCCGGCGCCGTTCAGCGTGGACGCCGGAATCTCGCTTACATCCAGGCGGAACAAACTGCGGTCGGCGCCCACCACGCGCACCGACAGCGGCGAGGTGAAGTTGGACCCCTCGATGCTCAACGCGCGGGTCACGGCGTGGCCAACGGCCGCCTGCCCGAAGTCCATCTCCGAGCCGTTAACGGGATTGGTCAGCTCCGGGTCGCCCGTGATAGGCGGCGTCGGATCCGTCGATTCCTGGTCGACTATGATGAACGTCTCGTTGGTGCGCACTCCCCATATATACTCGGCCAGTTCGGGGAAGTCCACGAAGGGATTGCGGTTGCCCTGGTATTGCTCCACCAGGTTGTTGCGGTCTATCTCCTTCTGCGACACCTTGTCCTCGCGCGCCCACTGCAGCAGCATGTTCATGGCCCAGTTGGTCAGCGTGGGATAGGATTCCTTGCGGAACATATAGTTTATCACCCAGTTTATGTCCGGGTATACGCAGGCCATGTAGAACATGGAGCGGGCGAAGTCGCCCTTATACTCGTCTGCCGGCTCGAACACGCGCGACGAACCGCCGCCATAGCCGTTTTTCGGGGTTCCTACCTTGCTGACGCCGTTGTCGAATGTCGCGGTCTGGCAGGGTCCGAACGAATAGTTCAGCTTCGCCTGGTTGGCCGCGCCGTTGCTGGGATACAGGTTCCACAGGTCGGAATATGCGGGCGTGTATTCCACGTCGCCGTTCTGCTTCCACCACGATTTGGGCACGGAGTGCTCGCGCTGCATCTTGTAGCCCGAAAAGCTCTGAAAGGCATTCTGTCCGGAACGTATCAGGCATAACTCGTCGGAATACATGTCCCACCATCGTTTGCAGCCGTCCACCAATTCGGGATACACGTCGGTGTACTGCCAGTAACCGGGAAGCTGGCTGTACGTAAGCGTCTGGTGGTTCTGCACGCATTGCTTCACGGCCGACTTCAGTTCCTCTTTTTTCTTGCCGTCCATCTGATTGTAATAGCCCGGCCTATAGACGGCGTCGAGCGAGAACACCGCGCCGACAAGCAGCGATATGAGTAGGAATCTTTTCATAGTCTTTTATTCTAAAAATGCCGCCGAAGCAATTGTATATACGCTTCGGCGGCATCAGGTTATATCAGTCTATCAACGTGCCGATACGACAACGTCCTTGATTCTCCATGTGTCGGCTCCGGCCTCGCTGGAAGCATACTTGAAGGCTATCTGTATCTTCTTGCCTGCGAAGGCACTGATGTCGATGTCGCCGGAGTTGGCGTATGTCCAGTTGCCAGACGGCGGCCAATTCGGGATGTCGTATTCGGTCCATTCGGGCTGGCCTACCTCGCGCACTGCGAACTTGCACAGCGTACGGAGCGTGGTCTGGAACCGGGCCTCGTGATCGAAGCTGGCCTTTGCCTCAAGCTTACCTGTCAGGTCTATCTCGGGGCTGACGGCGTATGACAGTGCCTCATAGTTGACATTTCCCACGAATGCGCTGCCGTTCAGGTAGTATTTACCGTTATAGTCACGCCACGACCACACGCGGGTTACCGGAGAATTCATTATCACGTTGTCGAATGTCCAGTCGCACGAAGTGGCCGCTTCGAGCAGTCCGTGATATACCTCCTTGAAGTCTCCGGTGGGAACATTGATTTCCACGCCTTCGATGGCGAACGAGCCGATCGTGCCGGGGCAGTCCGTCATACCCGTTATGCCTAAGTACGAGCCTACCGTACCGAGCACCGAAAGCTTTTTCTTATAAACGTCGGGATGGTCTATAAGGTTGGCGTAACGGCGCAGCATCGAGCCTTGGGTCAGGTCGACCGTAACGCACTTCGACAGGTCGGTGCAGTCGGGGTCGTCGGCTATCAGCAGGTTGTTGTCCAGCTCTGCGTCCTTGCCGAATATCACCTTGTCCGCAGCCGTAGCCGTCTCGCCGGCCTTGACGGAACCGACGATGTAACCTGTGGCCCAGCCCTGACGCATATTGTACTCGCCGCTAAGCATCTGCTCTACGGTAAACGGTTTCTCCTTCGCGCCGTCGTTGCTGATCATGACGTCGCTGCGGTCGCGCAAGGTCAGCTGCCACGAGTCGCCGTAGTAACCCAGGATGCCGCGCACATTGCCCGTACCCATGGGCAGCGGGTCGTTATAGAAGTTGCTGTAACCCGAGTTACGCACTGCGATCGAGTCGCCGGCCTCGTTCTTGATGTAACGCGACACTGTCTCCTGCTTGGGCGCGAATGTAAGCTTGCCGTCGGCGCCTGAGAAGCTGACGTTGCGTATCTCAACCAGCTGGCTCTGCAGTCTGATCAGGTCGCCCTGCGAGATAGGCAGCGTAAGGGAGATGCAGTACATATTGTCAGCGGGCCACTGCTCGTCGTATGTCACAAGTTTGGTGTCGGGATTGGGCAGACCCGTTTTCTGGGCGTGTCCCAGCCAGTTGTCGTAGGCCATGAATCCCAGCTGCGGCGCTCCGTCGTAAGGATCGCCGGGGGCGCCCACCTGCTGCAGGCCGCGGTAGTAACCGATGTAGAGGCCGGTCATGTCTACCACCACTTCCTGGCCCAGACGGTAGCTGATGTACATGCTGCCCTGGCGTATGGAGAACGTCAGCGCGGCGGTCTCGTCCTGCACCACCAGGTTCTGATAGATATTGCCCGAGGCGTCCGACGACACCACGCGGCCGTGGATTATGTAGTGCGAGCCATCCTCCTTGGTGCCTACAAGCTCCGTCTTGTTCTGGAACTCGGTCTTGAGTTCGGCGATGGTCATGTTAGGCTGGATGGTAGCCTCCGGCACCTGGAGATCCGGCGTGTCCATGTCGGCCTGGCAGGCGGTCATGCCCGCAGCCAACGCCAGCGCCCCGATGCCGAGTGTGATTATCTTATGTCTTTTCATTTTCGTACTCATTTAGACTTACCGGTGATTTTGAGATTACGTATTTCCCAGGAGTCGGCTGCGCTTGCCGTGGAGGCATATTTGAAGCCGACCTCTATCTTCTTGTCCTCGAATGCGGAGAGGTCTATCTCGCCCGACTTGACGAAGTTCCAGTTTCCGGCCGTAGGCCAGGTGGGGATATCAAGTTCGGTCCATTCCGTTGTTCCGGACTCGCGCACCACAAACTTGCACAGCTGCCTTATGTTGCGCTGATAGTTGGCGGCGTGTTCGAACTCCAGCGTGAGGTTGGTCTTGCCGGTCAGGTCGATTTCGGGCGAGATGGCGTATGCCAGAGCCTCGTGTGCTCCGTTAACGAATGCCGTACCGTACAGGTAGTGTCCTCCGTTGCGCTCGGTCCAACTCCATACGGAAGTAAGGCCCCCCAGATTGATGTTGTCGTATGTCCAGTTGATGCTGGAGGCCGCACCGTCAAGGCCGGTGTATATCACCTCGGGAGCACCGCCTATGTTCACGTTGTCCAGACAGTATGCCGTGCAATTGGAGGCTCCGCGAGCACTGTAATAGCGCCATGCCACCTTGATGTCGCCGCTCAGCTCCGACAGGTCGATCTTGGTGGTCACCCAGTCGCTGTAACCCTCGGCGGGTGCCTCGGGGATGTCGGCGTCGAGCTTACGTGCGGCCTCGCCGTCCTGCATCAGCCATACCTCTAAGGTGGAGTCGTCGGCCTTGTATCCGGCGCGCAGGCTGAACGACACTGTCTTCTCTATGCTCTGGTCCAGGTCGACCGCCGGGCTTACCAGCCAGTCCTCGTACGGGCCGCCGTTGGCCGTGGCGTTGTATGCACTGGCCACGATGTAATTGTTGTTGCCGTTCTGGGCGATACCCCAACCCAATATGTTGCCGCTTACGGTCAGCACCTTCCAGCCCTCGGCCTTGTAGGTGTTCAGGTCCGTGGACGTGTCGAAGCCCTGCCACAGATAGCGCACGGCGGGAACGTCGGTGTTGACGGGTTCCTTTCCCTTGTCGCCCCATTCATAGTCCGAAACGGAGCGGACGCCGTAGACGCCGCAGTATTTCGAGCCGGTGGTGCCGCGCAGGGTCACGAGCTTGTACAGGTTGTCGGGATGGTCTTTCAGGTTCAGTGCGTTGCGCACGGCGCCGCTGGGCAGCTGCACGCTGGCGCATTCCTCCCATGTCAGCGGGTTCTCGTCGGTAATGGTTTCGGGATTACGGGAGGTGATCAGCATATTGGTGGCCACGGTGCATGGCTCGTCGGCCGTAGGCACGCCGAATGTAGCATCCGACAGCACGTTGCTCACATTGGTGTTGATGTATCCGGCTATGTATCCTGTCACCCACGGCTCCGCGATGGAGTCGTTGACGAATCCGGTCAGCGCCTGCGCCGCCGTCATCGGGACTTCCCAGGTGCCGAGTCCGATGGTGCCGCCGTCAGGCTGCGGGATGGGCGGCTCGGCCAGCTCGTCGTTGCACGACACAAGGCCCATGCCTGCCAACAGAGCCATCGTATATATGATCTTGCTTATTTTCATTGTCTTATATGTTTATGGTCTGTTCCTTAGAAGCGGATGCCCACGTTGAAGAACACGCGTATGCCCTGGGCGTACCAGATCTTGTTGGGGAATTTGTTCACGTCATAGTTGGTATAGTCGAACTTACCTTCCTGCCAGCCGCCGGTCTGAATGTTGCGGTTGTTCAGCAGGTTGTTCACACTGAGGTTGAAGTTCAGCGAACCGAACTTCGTGTATATCAGCTTGCCCACCGACAGGTTGACCACCCATTCGGAGTTCAGTTTGTCCTGATATGCGATGGCGTCGCGGCGGCTGATGTAGTCGGCCTCCGACGAGCAGAATTTCCACAGGTCGGGCATCTCCTCGTGGCGTGCGGGCGAGATCTCGAACCATGTGTCGCCGAACCACTGCGCGTTGGCCTCGAAGAACCACTGCTTGATGTTGTAGTTCACTCCGAACGAGTAAACCTGCTGCGGCGTGCCGCCGATGCGGTAGTTCTTATAGTACAGTCTCTTTTCGATATCGGCCTCCGCACCGTTCTCGTAGCTGCGGATACCCATCGGGTTGTTCTTGTACTGATAGCGCGCGTATGTGCCGGCGAAAGTCACCGACAGGTTGCTCAGTATCTTGTACTCCATACCCAGTTCCACGCCCTTGTACTCGGTCTCCATGCCGCTGATGGCGTAGTTCATGAAGGAGTTGGCCTGGTAGTCGTAGAAGTTTGAGCGCTTCAGGCCGTCCCAGTTGTGGGTGATGAATCCGGTGAGGCTACCGCGGAAGTTCTTGTAGTTCCACGTGTAGGAGAGGTCGGCGCTGATGTATTTCTCGGTCTCGAGGTTCTTCACGGCGTTGTCCTTGGTGCGGGGCGACACGTATGCGTCGTAGGGCAGCGGAGCGCGGTTGCCGAGTCCGAAGTGGGCCGTGATGTAGTTGCGTCCGTCTATCTTGTAGGTCACGCCGGCCTTGAGGGCGCCGGTGTTGAAGGTATGCGTCTTGCCGTTGCCGTAGGAATTCTCGGGGGCGCGGCCGTTCTGCATGTTACCGTGACGCATGAAGCTGATCAGGTTGTACTCCAGCGCATAGTTCACGTTGAAGTGCCGGGTGTTGATCTGGTTCTGTATCCACAGACGGCCGTGATAGTTGTGGATGTTGTAGTCGTAACCGAACACATCGCCCTTGCCTACCTTGCGGTTGGGGTTGCGCATATCGTTCTGCATGATGTTGACGTCGCCGGCGAAGTCACGCTCGGAGAAGTTGTCGACATCGCGCCAGAACTCGCCGCCCAACAGGTCGCGCACTGTCTTGTAGTAATGGCCGTTGGTATAGTCGAAGCTGAGACCGCCCTGCAGCGTCATCGTGTCGCTGAGACGGTAATCCAGGTATGAGTTCAGCATCCACTGCGTGAAGTTGCTGTGACGGTCCTCTAAGATATAGCTGGACTGTCCGCGCAGTTCCGGGTCGCGGTCATACTGGATGCAGTTCATCAGGTTGGTCTGATAGATGTTGTCCCAGTTGATCTGACGGTGGGCCTTGTCGCCGCCCCACCAGTCGGTCACATACTGCTGCTGTGCGAGCTGCGCGGCGAACAGGTCGGGCTCCAGGTCGCGGTCGGCCGTCGGCTTGAAGTAGCTGGGCAGGTTGCGGTAATAGTCAGGCTTCGGGTCCGGAGCCATATAGAACTGTATGGCGGAGCTTGAGTAGTTGGAGCTGCGGAATCCGGCGCCGGTGTTGAGCTGAACGCCCATCTTGGGTTTCCATATCCAGTTTACCAGCACGGTGGGGTCGAAGCTCTCCACTATGCGCGAGCTTTTCTTCTTGCCGTTCAGGTAACCCCAGCTGGGGTTGTACAGGTTGGAGCCGGCCAGGTCGTAAGCCTCCTGCGTGGCGGCGGCGTTGGTGGCGCGCTGTGTGGGCGCTCCCCATGTGGAGATGTTGAGGCTGTGCTTGTCGTTGAACACCTTCTGCAGCGACAGGAAGTAACCGAAGCTGTTGTAGAACGTGCCCTCGATCACGCCCTCCGGAGCGTAACGGCCAATGATGGAAGCGGTGAACGCCCAGCCGTGCTTGTTGAGTCCGGTGGAATACTGCAGCATGGCGCGCAGCATGTAGTTGGAGTTGGTGTACGACAGGTTTCCGCGCCATCCGGGGGCGAACTGCGAGGCGTAGGTGGTGATGTTGGTGGCGCCGCCTATGTCGCCGAAGCCGTAGGCCGCGGCCGACATGCCGAGGTCGGTGGTACGCGAACGGAACGCGCTGGACGTCATGCCGCCGAACTGCGAGTAGTTGAAGCGGCCGCGCATCGCGTCGTTGAAGTTGAAGCCGTTCACATAGCCCGACTGCCACTGCTGCTCGTAGCCACGCAGCCTGAAGCGCATGGTGCTGAACTTATAGTTGGCGGCCTGGTAATAAACATCGTCCGTGGCTCCCTGGATGGTACCGATGTTCTGGCTCAGACCCTCGTCGTCCAGAAGGTCCTCCTCATTGAAAAGATAATTCTCGGAATCGAGGGCCGGGGCGTCGAATCCGGCGGGCGTCAGCTTGATGTCGCCCAGGTTGCTCACCATGCCGGCCACTATGTTCACGTCCACGTATGCATCCTCGTAGCCGGAGGCTATGATTTCCAGCACATCCTTGCCCTGCCGGGCGTTGGAGATGGTGAACACGCCGTCCGAGCCGCTGGTCACGAAGAGAGCCTGGTCGCTCAACACCACATTGGCGTTGCCCACCGGCGCGCCGCTCTTGGCGTCCACCAGCGTGCCCTTGACTCCCGTGGCCGCCATCCCCTGGAATGCCAGGGCGATCAGCAGCGATATTGTCAGTCTTGTTCGCATGTTATTGTCAGTCTATTTCTTGAGTCAGTCTATTTCTTGAGTCAGTCTATTTCTTGGGTCAGGAATATTTCGGTCGGGAGGTGGTCGGAATAGCCGTTGGTCCAGGCTCCCGACGAGAAGGTGCGCAGGGGATAGCCCTTGTACTGGCCGTCCTGCTGCAACAGGAACGGCTTGTTCAGCACCTCGGCGCCGTAGTATTTCACGCCGCAGGCTCCGTCCACTATGTTCTTGTTTACTATGATCTGGTCGAACAGGTCCCAGCCTCCGCGGTATATATAGGAGCCGATACCCTTGTCCAGTTTCTCCCAGAATGGATTGAAGAATCCGCCCGGCACCGTCTTGTCGATGTGCTTCACGGCGCCGAGAGTCTGGGCCACGGACTTGTTGTGCGGGTCGTCGTTGAGGTCGCCCATCACGATGACGCCTATCTTCGGGTCTATCTTATAGAGGGAGTCGGCTATGGAGCGTGTCAGCTTTGCGGCGGCTTCGCGCAGGTAGCTGCTCTGCTTCTCGCCTCCGCGGCGGCTGGGCCAGTGGTTCACTATCACGGCCACGCGGCTGTAGCCCGTCACCTTGTTGCCCAACAACCCGACAACGCACATCTGGTCGCGGGTCTTGAACCATGGCATCGAGTCGATGGTAAGCACATGGTTGGTGGTGCGCAGCGGACGGAAGAACTTGGGATTGTACAGCAGACCCACGTCCACGCCTCGGCGGTCGGGGCTGTCGTGGTGGATTATGCCGTAGTTACGGTCCTTGATCTGCGGATCCTTCACCAGATCCTGCAGCACGGTGATGTTCTCTATCTCGCTCACTCCTATCACGGCCGGCCCGTCGGGCGTGGTGCGCGTGGTCATCTGCGAAATGGAGTATCCAATGTTCTTGATCTTCGACCAGTACTTCTTGCCGTCCCAGCGGTAGGATCCCTTGGGACTGAACTCCAGATCGTATTTGCCGTTGTTGTTGATGGTGTCGAACAGGTTCTCCAGGTTGTAGAAGGCCACGCCGTAGGTGGCTATCTTCTTGGCCGCGAGCTGTCCTGCGACTCCTGTCAGAGCCAGCGACACTATCAGCGCAGTTATCAGTCTTCGCATGATGTATAAGTACAGTTTAGTTTAAGGTTGAGGATTATTCCGACCACAGGTCAGTCCGGAACGATTCAGAAGAACTTCACTTCCTTTCCTTCGAGGCTGGACAGAACTGCGTTGGCCAGGCTGGATGCGCCGAGACGGAACAGGTCCTGATTCAGCCATTCGTCGCCGAGCACTTCCTTCACCACTGCGTAATAGTTCAGGGCATCCTCGGTGGTGCGCACGCCGCCCGCGGCCTTGAAGCCCACCTTGCGGCCCGTCTTCTCGTAGTATTCCTTGATGCACTGACACATCACGTATGCGGCCTCCAGGCTGGCGCCCTTGTAGATCTTGCCCGTCGAAGTCTTGATGAAGTCGGCGTCGCAGTACATGGACAGTATCGACGCGCGCTTTATGGCGGCGGCCGTCTTCAGGCAACCGGTCTCCAGTATCACCTTCAGTCTGGCGTCCTTGGCGGTGTTCTTCAGCTCGATCAGCTCGTCGCACAGTTCCTCGTAGTTCTCGTCAAGGAACATACCGATGTTCAGCACCACGTCCACCTCCTGCGCACCGGAAGCCACGGCCAGGGCCACGTCGGCCACCTTGACGGCGGTAAATGTCTGGCTCGACGGGAAACAGCCGGCCACGACGCATACGTCAACACCCTCCACGTCAAGGTGATCCTTCACCACCTCGGCGAAATTGGAATAGACGCAGATGGCGGCCACGTGGCCGTACTGCGGATATTCGGCATCAAAATCGTTGACACGGTTGGTGAACTTGGCCACGCTGCGCTCCGAGTCCTCGGTGCTGAGGGTGGTCAGGTCTATCGAGTTCAACAGAAACTTATATACTTCTGGGCTCGCGTACTGCGGAGCCTTTTCCACTATCTTTGCGACTTCGCTTGCCACCAGGGCGTCGTCTTCAGTCACTTTGCTGGCCTTGATGGCCTCGTTATATCTGTCCATAATCTTTCGTCTTTGTGTTCTTTCGTTTTGGTATTATTATTTCAGGTATTATTATACGCATGGTTAAGGTATAACCTGCGCACACGGTTGTCAGTTTGCAAATTTATGGATAATTTTGCAATAAATAAAATTTTTTTCGTCTCGTAACATATTGTTAATACCCTCTTATTTTCAAAAGAGCATTCTCCGGAGAGCATTTTCCCGTAAAAATGCTTTTTACAAAAAGCACTTTAGTAAACATTGTTTATAGTCTGTGCACATTAACTAATTTCCATGTTGAATTCATTAAGAATCTGAATCCAAGCGGCAATTATTAGCCACTCTGACTCCGAGCGGCATACCGAGTCCGAGCGACGTGCCGAGTCCGAGCGACGTGCCGAGTCCGAGCGACATACCTATTGTGTGTGGTGCCTCGGAGAGGCTGTTTCTCATTAACCCCACGATGGACGGGGACAGCGCCAGCTGGCACCGGCCTTCGTGGGGTGTGGCACATCCAGAGACAGCTTGGTCGGAGACCATGTCTCTCGCCTCTTACCACGATGGCAAGACGGAGGTGTGGAAGTACAGCGGCATGGTCTCCGACCAAGCTGTGCTGCACCCGGCTCCCCCCACGAAGGCTTCGGTCGCTTCGCGCCCTCAGCCATCGTGGGGTTAATGAGAAACAGCCTCTCCGAGGCACTTCCGGGAAATCCTGATGTGAACAATGGCGAGTATGAAGTTTTTTTTGTAATTTCGCAGTACGAAAAATGAAAGGATGACCGAGAAACTGAAAGAATACGACCGCATCATAATGGGCATCGACCCGGGTACACGTATCATGGGCTATGGCGTGCTGGGCATACGCGGCAGGAAGCCGGAGGTGATAGTGCAGGGTGTCATCAAGCTGGACCGTTTCGAGAGTCATTACCTGCGCCTGCACCGCATCTACGAACGCGTGGAGAGTCTTGCCGCTCAGTATCTGCCCGACGAGGTGGCGTTGGAGGCGCCTTTCTTCGGCAAGAATATCCAGTCGATGCTGAAATTAGGACGCGCGCAGGGGGTGGCCATGGCGGCCTGCCTGGCCCGCGACATCCCCATCGCGGAGTATGCCCCGCGTCTGGTCAAGATGGCCGTCACAGGCAACGGTCAGGCATCGAAGGAACAGGTGGCCAACATGGTGCAGCATCTGCTCCACATCCCGCAGAGCCAGATGCCCACGCTGCTCGACGCCACCGATGCCGTGGCCGTCGCCCTAACCCATTTCTACGAAACCGCCAAACCCGCCGCCACTGCCAAGGCCCCCAAGTCGTGGGCCGAATTCATCGCGAAAAATCCCGACAAACTCGCGCACTGATACCCACACAGTCAGCACCACGCACTGTCACATATTCCGTTATCTGAAATATTTCCTTATTATTTGTCAGATACCTATTTTATTTGAAATATTATTTGTAACTTTGCTTCCCCATGTCACTCTGCCCGGCAAGCGGCACACGCGGCATGACGGTTAACCATGAAAATGTGAACTATCTCATGACATTATCAAGACGAAATCTGATCATAGCCGCCGGACTCCTGATGTTTGGCGCATTGGGTACTGTCGACGCATTCGGCGGTTACCCCGCTAATTATTACAACTCATTGAACGGCAAATGCGGCGATGCTCTGCTTGAAGCGGTCAAGACTATGGCCGACGGACACAAGGTTATCAGCTACGGCGACAAAACCTGGGAAGCTTTCCGCTCCACCGACATCCGTACCATTAACGGAGTTGACTATTGGTGGGACATGTACAGCAACGATCGAGTTGCTGTATCCAGCGGTCACGGAGGCCTCAACATAGAGCATTCCGTTGCCAACTCCTGGTGGGGTAAGACCAAGAACGACGCCTACAAGGATATAGTACATCTGAATCCTTCGGATGCCACGGCCAACAACCGCAAAGCAAATTACCCGCTGTGCGAGCTGCAGACAGTGACCTGGGATAACGGAGTGACATTCGTCGGAACTCCCAAGAGCGGTCAGGGAGGCGGTAGTGGCAAGGGCTATGAACCTACCGATGAATACAAGGGAGACTTCGCCCGTGTATTCATGTATATGTTCTGCACATACAACGATATCAATTGGGCCGACAATACTGCATGGATGTACACCCGGAGCGGTGGCAAGGCCATTCTGAAACAATGGGCTCAGGAACTCCTTCTCAACTGGTCGAACGTTGATGCAGTGAGCCAGAAAGAACGCGACCGCAACGACGGTATCTATAAGGAACAGCGCAACCGCAATCCGTTCATCGACCTCCCCGACCTGGCCGACCATATCTGGGGCGACAAGAAGAACGTGCCCTACAACACCGGCACCGGTGGCGGCGATAACCCCGACAATCCGGATAACCCCGCCGACGAATACAACTGGCTGGGCGAGAATGATTCCGACGGCGACGCCGGATGGGATATCGACATCGTCTCGATGGATCCGGCCCTCAGCTACGTGTGGCAGTGGAAATCATACGAAAACAAGTATTACATGAACGGCAGCGCCTACATGAACAATAAGGCTTACGCCGCCGAGGCATACGTATGGGGTCCCGAAGTGGACATGACCGACGTGGAGACCGCCACATTCAGCTTCGACCATGCCGCCAGGTTCCAGACCACGCTGCAGGATCTCTGCAAGGTGGCGGTGATGGATATGAGCGTCAACGCCAACGACGCGGGATACATCAAGACTTTCGAGGTTCCGTCATGGCCTGTGTCCGGCAAGTGGATATTCTCCAACTCGGGCGACATCGACCTGTCGGAATATGGCAAGACCGGCTCCAAGATACGCGTCGGATTCAAGTATGAGTCGAACACATCGGGCGCCGACACATGGGAGGTTCGCAACGCCAAGCTGACCTTGACGCGCAAGCAGGGTTCGGGCATCGAGGACGTTCCCGCAGCCGACAGCGACAACGACGACAGCGTCCTGGTGGAAGTGTGGGGCAACAACATCCTGGCTCCGGAAGGCGCCATGATATTCGACCTCAACGGCCGTCAGTGTAGTGGCGAGAACCTGGCCCGAGGCATCTACATCGTGACCAAGCCTACGTTCAGGAAGGCCGTCAAGGTAATGGTGAAATAACGTAAACCTTAATGTCCCCGGCTCGGAGCACTTTAGCCCCGGGCCTCGGGACGAGTAAATATCAGTAAAACACAAATTATGTTGCAGGAAACCAATGTCAAGGCCATCGACAAGGTGGTGATCAGATTTGCCGGCGACTCGGGCGACGGCATGCAGCTTGCAGGCAACATCTTCTCCAACATCTCGGCAGAGAAGGGAGACGAGATCTCGACATTCCCGGACTATCCGGCCGAAATCCGCGCGCCGCAAGGCTCGCTGAGCGGTGTGTCGGGCTATCAGGTCAGCGTGGGTAAGGACGTGTTCACGCCCGGCGACGAAGCCGACGTGCTCGTGGCCATGAACCCGGCCGCGCTCAAGACCAACCTGAAGTACCTGAAGAAGGAGGGCGTGATCGTTTGCGACGGTGACTCGTTCACGGCCGCTAACCTGAAAAAGGCCGAATACGCCACCTCCGACCCCATCGCGGAGCTGGGCATCGACCCCCACAGGGTGATGCTCGTGCCCATGACTACCCTGATCAAAAGCGCCCTGGAGGATTCCGGCGTGGATCAGAAAACGATGATGAAAAGCCGTAACATGCTGGCCCTGGGCATAATCTGCTGGATATTCGACCGTCCCGTGGAATCCGTGCTGCGCAAACTGCGCGCCAAGTTCGCCAAGAAGCCGGCCGTGTACGAGGCCAACGCCAAGGTGATACGCGCCGGCTGGGACTACGGTCACAACACCCACAGCTCGCTGCCCGTGTACCGCATCGAGACCAGCGACGCGCGTCCCGGCACTTACACCGACGTGACGGGCAACACCGCCACCGCATGGGGCCTGATCATGGCCTCGGAAAAGAGCGGACGCCCCCTGTTCCTCGGCTCGTATCCCATCACCCCGGCCACCGACATCCTGCATGAGCTGGCCAAGCGCAAGGACCTGGGCGTAAAGGCCATCCAGATGGAGGACGAGATTGCCGGCGTATGCTCGGCCATCGGCGCCTCATACGCAGGTCACTTAGCCGTTACCTCCACGTCCGGCCCCGGCCTGGCGCTGAAGTCGGAAGGCATCGGCCTGGCCGTAATGGCTGAACTGCCGCTGGTCGTTATCGACGTGCAGCGCGGAGGCCCGTCCACCGGTCTTCCCACCAAGACGGAGCAGACCGACTTGCTGCAGGCCCTGTACGGCCGCAACGGCGAGGCGCCTCTCTGCGTATTGGCCGCCACAAGCCCCACCGACTGCTTCCACATGGCTTTCGAGGCCGCGCGCATCGCAATGGAGCACATGACGCCCGTCATCCTCCTCACCGACGCCTTCATAGCCAACGGATCGTCGGCATGGCGCATTCCCGAAGACAAGGATTATCCTGAGATACATCCCCACATCCTGCCTCAGAACGTGCTGGAGCAGGGCTGGCGCGCATACGACCGCGACGCCAACGGCGCCCGCTGGTGGGCTTTGCCCGGCACTCCCGGCGCCATGCACCGCCTCGGTGGTCTGGAGAAGGATGCCAGGACTTCGGTCATCTCTACCGACGGCCCCAACCATGAGCGTATGGTCAAGGCTCGCCGCGAGAAGATAGCCCGCATCGCCGACGAGGTGCCCCCGCTCGAGCCTATGCTGGCTCCCGACGCCGACACCATCCTGCTCGGTTGGGGCGGCACTTACGGCCATCTGATGGCTGCAGCCACTCAGCTCAACGCACAGGGCCACAAGGTGGCATTCTGGCAGTTCCGCTACATCAACCCGCTGCCCGCCAACACTTTCGAGGTGCTGTCGCGCTACAAGAACATCATCGTGGCCGAACTGAACACCGGTATGTTTGCCGACTATCTGCAGATGCATCTCCCCATGAAGGAGATCAAACGCATCAACAAGGTGGAGGGTCAGCCCTTCCTGGTGCGCGAGGTTGTGGACGGAGTGTTGAACCACATAAAAGCTTAAGCAATGGAACAGAATGAAAACAAAGCCTATACGGCCACGGATTATAAAAATGGACAGACGGCCCGGTGGTGTCCGGGTTGCGGCGACCATGCCATTCTGAACGTATTGCAGAAGGCAATGGCCGAACTCGGCATTCCGCCCCACATGACGGCCGTGATCTCGGGCATAGGATGCAGCTCGCGTCTGCCCTACTACATGAACACCTACGGCATGCACACCATCCACGGACGTGCTGCGGCCATAGCCACGGGCCTGAAGACGGCCAACCCCGACCTGACCGTATGGCAGATCAGCGGCGACGGCGACGGCCTGGCCATCGGCGGAAACCACTTCATCCACGCGGTGCGCCGCAACGTGAATATCAACATGCTGATATTCAACAACAAGATATATGGTCTGACCAAGGGACAGTACTCCCCCACGTCCGACCGCGGCACGGTATCGAAATCCAGCCCCTACGGCACGGTGGAGGATCCCTTCATCCCGGCCGAGCTATGCTTCGGCGCCAGAGGCAATTTCTTTGCCCGTAGCTACGATACTAACCTCGAGGTAAGCCGTGAGGTCATGGTGGCCGCCGCCAAGCATCAGGGAGCCTCTGTGGTGGAAATTCTGCAGAACTGCGTCATCTTCAACAACGGCATCCACTCGTACATCACCGACAAAGAGATGCGCGACGACCACACCATCCTGCTACGCCACGGCGAGAAGATGCTGTTCGGCAAGAATATGGAGAAGGGACTGGTGCAGGACGGCTTCGGCCTGAAGGCCGTGACCGTGGGCCAGGATGGCTACACTATCGACGACGTTCTGACGCATGACGCGCACTGCCGGGACAATTTCCTGCAGCAGCAGCTGGCCATGATGGACGGTCACGACCTGCCCCTGGCTCTTGGCGTGATCCGCGACTACGACGCCCTCGTCTACGACCAGGAGGTAGCCCGCCAGACCCGCGAGGTCAAGGAAGCCAAAGGCTTCGCCAACCTCCGCGACCTCATCATGAAGACCCAGGAAACCTGGACAATCGAATAAGGGCAAGAAAGCTGAAAGAAGGAAGCTGAAAGAAGCAAAAAGCAGAAAGCAGAAAGCAGAAAGCAAAAAGCAGAAAGCAAAAAGCAGAAAGCAAAAAGCAGAAAGCAGAAAGCAGAAAGCAAAAAGCAAAAAGCAGAAAGCAGAAAGCAAAAAGCAGAAAGCAGAAAGCTAAAATACCAACAAAAAGAGCGCATCCGCCACGTGCAGATGCGCTCTTTCTTTGCGGTATTCTCCTTTTGTTTTCCGCGTTGAGCTTCAGCGAAACGCCCGGCCTTCCGCCGCCCTTAAAAACCAAAAAACCGGGCGTCTTTTCAACGTCCGGTTTTTCTGAGCCTCTTGTCGGATTCGAACCAACGACCCCGAGATTACAAATCACGTGCTCTGGCCAACTGAGCTAAAGAGGCGGGTGGGAGAGCTCCCTGCATCGCACCGCTACAACCCGCTGCCCTTGCTTCGGTCAAGACCTGGGGGATTCACGGGGAGCTGGTCGTCCAGGACTCACCCGATGCAAAATTACTACTTTTTTTGGTTCCGGCCAAATTTTTCACACTATTTGTGGAATTTTTGCGCATTTTTAGCCATCCCCCGGCTCTTTTTTAACGGTTTCGGGGTGTATTATTAGCAATCCGGGGGCGCGTCTCAGCGTCTTTTACCCTTTTTCCTGCTCCCTTTTCTGGCTTCGTGGCGCTTGCCGGGCTTGTCTTCGGGCAGGGGCTTGTTGGGGTTACCCTTGTCGTCGATCAGGGCGAAGTCAAGCTGCTTGCGCTCCAGGTCGGCGCGTGCCACCTGCACCTTGACGCGGTCGCCGAGCGTGTAGCGCACGCCGTGACGCCGCCCTATCAGGCAATAGTTCTTTTCGTCGAGGTCATAGTAATCGTCGGCCAGGTCGCGGATGGGCACCAGGCCCTCGCACATGCTCTCGTCAAGCTCAACGTAGAAGCCCCATTCCGTCACGCCGGAAATGACGCCCTCGTATATCTCGCCCAGCCGGTCGCGCATGTATTCCACCTGCTTGTAGCGTATCGAGGCGCGCTCGGCGTTGCTGGCCAGCACCTCCATGTCGGAGTCGTGGCGGCATTCCTCCTCGGTCTTCAGCTTGTCGACGCTGCGGCCTCCCTCGGCATATCGCGCCAGCAGACGGTGAACCATCATGTCGGGATAACGGCGTATCGGCGAGGTGAAATGCGTGTAATACGGCATATTGAGGCCGTAATGGCCCACGTTATCGGTGCTGTAGCTGGCCTTGGCCATGGAGCGGATAGCCAGGATGGAGAGCATGTTCTCCTCCCCTTTTCCCTTGACGTCGCGCAGCAGGCGGTTCACGCTCTGGTTCACCTGACGCGAGCTGCCGTCGGTGTTCAGCTTATAGCCGAAGCGGGTGGCGATCAGCGCCAGGTTCGACAGCTTGTCGGGATCGGGATTGTCATGCACGCGGTATACGAACGTCTTGGCCTTCTTCCCCTTGGGCACCTTGCCGATGGATTCGGCCACGGTGAGGTTGGCCAGCAGCATGAATTCCTCTATCAGCTTGTTGGCGTCCTTCGATTCCTTGAAGTAGACGGAAACGGGCTTTCCGGTCTCGTCGATCTCGAATCGCACCTCGGCGCGGTCGAACTCCAGGGCGCCTCCCTGAAAGCGCCGGCGGCGCAGTTCCTTGGCCAGAGTGTTGAGCACGGCCAGTTCCTCGGCGTATTCGCCCTCGCCGGTCTCTATGATGGTCTGCGCCTCCTCGTAGGTGAAGCGGCGGTCGGACTTGATGACGGTGCGGCCTATGCGGCTGTTCACCACGTTGGCCTTATGGTCTATCTCGAAGATGGCGGAGAAGGTGAGCTTCTCCTCGTTGGGCCTCAGACTGCACAAGCCGTTGCTGAGACGCTCCGGAAGCATCGGGATGGTACGGTCTACCAGATAGACCGACGTGGCCCGTTTCTGGGCTTCCTTGTCGATAATCGTGTTGGGGTGCACGTAGTGTGTCACGTCGGCGATGTGCACGCCCACCTCCCAGTTGCCGTTGCCGAGGCGACGGATGGACAGGGCGTCGTCAAAGTCCTTGGCGTCGCGCGGGTCGATGGTGAAGGTGGTGACGTTGCGGAAATCCTCGCGCTTGGCCACTTCCTCCTTTGTGATCCCTTCCTGAATCTTCTCGGCCGCTTTCTCCACATTCTCGGGATATTTGTACGGCAGGCCGAATTCAGCCAAGATGGCGTGCATCTCGGTGTTGTTCTCCCCTTTGACTCCGAGGATGTCTATTATTTCGCCGCGCGGGTTCATCTCGTCGTCGCGCCACTGCACGATGCGGGCCACGGCCTTGTCGCCGTTCTTGCCACCCTTGAGGCGTCCGCGCGGCAGCACGATGTCGGCGGCCAGGAACTTGGAATCCGTCACAAGGGCGGCATAGTTCTTCTCTATCTTAAGCGTGCCGACAAACTGCTGGTCCTTGGCCTCGACTATTTCTATGACCTGAGCCTCCGGCTCCTGGCCCTTGCGGGCGGCGCTGACCACCACGCGCACCTTGTCGCCGTTCAGGGCGTGCATCGAGTTGCGCTCGGCCACGAATATCTGCTCGTCGTCCACCACCACGGCGTTCTTGCCGTTGCTGCGGCGCACGAAGTAACCGATGTTCTCGGTGCCTCGGTTGGCCTTGGCCTTGTATTTGCCCAGCTCCACCTCCATGATGTCGTCGGCGGCTGCAAGCTCGTCGAGCACGTTGATCACATCCATCCGGTTGGAGGGGTGCGTGGCCCCTATGCCGAACGATATCTGTTTATAATTAAAGCTCTGCTTATTGTTCTGCTGCAAAAAACCGACTATCAGCGCGGGCAGGTCACCCTTTCGGATGCGTGCCGGTCGCTTTTCTTCCTTTGCCGTCTTGGTCTTCATAACTTATACTTTTTACCTTTTCGTAACGACTTTTTTCTTATTTTGTGTAGTGGCCTTCCGTCGTTTTGTGACGATTCCGGTCGTACTTCCTTGCAAATATAACAAATTTTGGCTTAACTTTGCCAACTGTAACAAAATATTTATATTCACCCCTCTGTTACACCAGTAGGGACGTGCCGTTGACACGTGTCATAGCACTGAAAATATCAACATAACGACATAACCATGAAAATAGAACGTTTCGTGCTGGTGGCGCTTGCAGCCATGTCAGCCACGGCAGTACTTGCCGACGATCCCAAAATCGAAGTGCCCGACAGCACGGGCTTCAAGTTCACCGACGTGCGCATCAACCACCACGGCCCGGTCTACGACCAGAACAAATCAGGCACATGCTGGGCCTTTTCGGGCCTCTCCACGCTGGAGGACAACGTGCGCCACAACACCGGCAAGGCCGTGACGCTGTCGGAGATGTATGTGGTGCGCAACGCCTACATCGAAAAGGCCAGAAAATACATCCGCATGGGCGGCAAGCTCAATTTCGCCCAGGGAGGCAGCTTTGCCGACGTGCTGAACATGTCGAAGCAGTACGGCGCCATGCCCGAGGAGGCATACCGGGGCCTGAATTACGGCGAGGACAAGCATTCGCACTATGAGATGGCCGAGGCGCTGACGGCATACCTTGACGCGGTCCTGGCGCGCGGCACCAAGAACAGCAAGCTCAGCACCGCGTGGCTGAAGGGCTTCGAAGGCATACTGGACGCATACTTAGGCCCGGTGCCCGAGCAGTTCACCTACGAGGGCAAGACCTACACGCCGCAGTCGTTCGCCAAGGCCATCGGGCTGGAGCCTGAGAATTTCATCAACGTAATCAGCTTCACGCATCATCCCTTCTACGAGGAATTCGCTCTTGAGATTCCCGACAACTGGGCCTGGACACTGTCGCGCAACGTGCCGATGGAGGATATGAAGGCCATCGTGGACAACGCGCTGGAGCAGGGGCGCACCGTGTGCTGGGCGGCCGATGTGTCGGAAGGCGGATTCAAATGGCGCAAGGGATATGCCCTTCTGCCTGCTTCCAAGGGCCGTCAGGACATGACGGACACCGAGCTGAGCCGTTGGGTCAAGTTGAGCGACAAAGACCGTGAGAACGAAAAATTCGAGATCAAAGGCCCGATCAAGGAGGAGGAAGTGACCCAGGAGAGCCGTCAGACCGGTTTCGACAACTTCGAGACCACCGACGACCACGGCATGGTGATCGTGGGAACCGCCACCGACCAGGAGGGCAACAAATACTACAAGGTGAAGAACTCGTGGGACACCAACCAGCTGTACGACGGCTACCTGTACGTCTCGATGCCCTACTTCATGGCCAAGACCATCGGCGTCGGCGTTCACCGCGACGCGGTCCCCGCCTCCATCGCCAAGAAGTTCAAGTAACCATATCCCTCAACCTCCAACAAATAAAACGGACGTGTCCATCCCGGGACGCGCCCGTTTTATTTTATCAACTCAAGTTTCGCAAGTCAATATGATGGAATTAAAAGAAATTAGGCTCACAGAACTATATGGATGCTGCGCATCCACACAGAAGTATTCTGTGGAAATTCCGTCTCCTGCGTCAGCAGGTCTGTGATAAAGGCAAAAGTACTGCAGAAGAGAATGTCTAATGTATAAAGTTCTGTGTCAATTCTGTACGTTTAGTGCAAGGTACGCTCCGCGTACCGTCGTTCTGTGAGAGGCCGTTTTTTCATAATTCCACATCCGAAAGTTAAATTATCAATTATTATGATAAATGAATCTGTCGGACAGCCATGCGCGTACAGGGAGGTCGTAGACCTTGACGCCGGCATACGCCACGGCGATGGAGGCGATGAATATGCTTACCGCCACCCAGATGTGGGTGCCGAGCGGCGCGTCGACATGTCGCGCGGCCCAATTCATCTGTACGTATATCATGGGATAATGTGTGATATACAACGGGTATGAGATCATACCCAGGAACTTGCAGACGGCTATGGTTTTCTTGCCGGTCAGGGGGCTTCCGGCTCCTGCGGACACGATGGCCGGATAGACCAGCAGAATCACGACTGCGCAGTACAGGCCGTTGAGCCACTGATGGGCGTCGCCCCTATGTGGGGCATTACCAGCGTCACCGCCACGGCCAGCGAGCACCAGGTCATGACGCCCCGTTTCAGATTGATGCGCCATTTACCGAGCCTGTACAGCAACAGGCCGCCGAAGAAGGGATACAGGAGCCGGCAGATGCCGATATATATCTGGTCAGGCGTCAGTCCGAAACCGCCTATGACGGTGTATCCGGCATATTCACGTATGGCCAGCAGCCCCGTGACGTCAAGGTTCATGGCGAGGTCTATGGTCAGAAAGGCCGAGAGGAAGACGAACACGGCAAGGACAAAGGAATCGCCTGTGATGTTATAAGTATTAGTCGTTATTGAAGCCGTTCGGATTTCTTCATTATTCCGAATGCAATAATTTATTACACTGCATTTACTTATATTTTTACATAGAGGTTTGGCTGTCGGGGTGGAAGTGGGTGTAGAGGATGCGGGCCTTGGCGGCGCCGATGACTGCGGCAAGCTGCTCATAGTCAGCTTCTTTGGCGCGTTTCAGGGATTTAAACGTCTTCATCAGCTGTGCGGCCGTGGCGGGGCCTATACCCTTTATATTATCCAACTCGCTGGCTACCTGCCCCTTACTGCGACGGTCGCGATGATGCGTGATGCCGAAGCGGTGCGCTTCGTCGCGCAAAGCCTGTATCACCTTCAGACTGGGCGATTTCTTGTCCAGGTACAGCGGCAGCGTGTCGCCGGGATAATATATCTCCTCCAGACGCTTGGCGATGCCCACCAATGCTACCTCGCCGCGTATGCCCATCTCCTGGAATGCCTCGACGGCCGCGCTGAGCTGCCCCTTGCCGCCATCCACCACCACCAGCTCGGGCAACGGCTCGCCCTCGGCCATCATGCGCGTGTAGCGGCGGTGAAGCACCTCCTTCATCGACGCGAAATCATCAGCTCCCACCACCGTCTTGATGATGAAATGACGGTAGTCGCGCTTTGACGGTTTTCCGTTGCGGAACACCACGCAGCTGGCCACCGGATTCGTGCCCTGGATGTTCGAGTTATCGAAACACTCTATATGCCTCGGCTCTTTTTCCAGCCTGAAATCGGACTTCATGCGGGCCATAAGCTGGTCTATCCTATGGTCGGGATTCAGTTTCTCCTGCTGCTTCTCCACGTCGTGCATATACTGCGTGGCGTTCTTCACGCCCACCTCCAGCACCTTCTTCTTGTCGCCGCGCTGGGGCACAGTAAACTCCACGCCGTCGAACTCCACTTCAGGCAGGAACGGCACGATGGCACGCTCCACCTTGCGGTCGAACCTGGACTCAACCTCCGCTATGGCGCGCGACAGTATCTCCTGCGGCGTCACCTCCAGCGACTGGCCGCGGCGGAACTCCAGGTTCAGGCTCTGCGTCACGGCGCCGCGGTGCAGATGCATGAAGTTGACGAACGCCATGTTGTCGTTCTCCACATACGCGAACATATCCGTGTCGGGCATGGCCCGCTCCCCCACCACGCTGCGCGAATTGTATCGCCGCACAGCCTCGTATTTCTCCTTCACCTCCTGCGCCCGCTCGAATTTCCATTCCTCGCTGAGACGCTTCATTTCATCCTGCAGGTTACGCTCCAGTTCCACCGTCTCGCCGTTCAGAATCTGACGCACGCGTCCGATGTATTCGCCGTAGCTTTCCGGACTGATCAGCCCCTTGCACGGCCCGGCGCATTTGCCTATATGATAGTCCAGGCAGAGCGAGAACCGGTTTCGCGCTATGCCGCGCTCGTCCAGCGCGTGGCGGCACGACCGCAACGGGAACGTCTCGCGTATCAGGTCAAGCACCACCTTGGCCGACTGCAGATTCGAATACGGCCCGTAATATCTCGCGTCCAGTCCACGCTCGCGTGTCATGAAGATGCGCGGATACAGCTCCTTCGTTATCACGATCCAGGGATAGGATTTGTCGTCCTTCAGCAGCACGTTGTAGTGCGGCTTATACTCCTTGATCATGGCGTTCTCCAAGTGCAGTGCATCCTCCTCCGAATGCACCACGATGAAGCGGAGGTCGGCGATGTTACGCACCAGGAGATTGGTGCGTGTGGAATCGTGCATACGGTTCCAGTATGAGGAGACGCGGCGTTTCAGCCGCTTTGCCTTCCCCACATAGATAACCTTCCCCGACTTGTCGACGTACATGTACACGCCGGGCAAATCGGGGAGGCCGAGAATCTTTTCGCGCAGCTTCGGTCCGGGCCGGTTATGCCGGATCTCGTCGGCCGTCCGCTGCTCGTTTATCTCCAGATCGAAGCCTCCGATTTCATCGATATCCCTGCCGGCGCCGGCCAGGATCTCCTCGACCGAATGCACCGTAGGCACGGATGAAATTTCAGACCCCTGATCCGAAGAATTCTTATCTGATTCCTGCGATAGAAATTCTGATTCCTGAGTCATCAATATTTCAACAGAGATGTCACCTCGCAATCCTCGGGGAGAATGTCGCGGCCGTGCAGAGCTGTAAGCTCCACCACGAAGTTAATGTAGACCTTCTTCGGGTTCATCGATTTCACAAGGTCGTAGCAGGCACGCATCGTACCTCCTGTGGCGAGCAGGTCATCATGGATTACCACGATGTCATCGGAATTGATGGCGTCGCTGTGCAGCTCGATGGTGTCCACGCCATACTCCTTGGCGTATGCCTTCTTGATGGTGACGGCGGGCAGTTTGCCAGGCTTGCGCGCGGGCACGAAACCGCAGCCAAGCTCGTACGCCAGGACCGAGCCTCCGATGAAACCGCGGCTTTCGATGCCCACGACCTTGGTTACGCCAAGACCGCGATACAGATCTGCCAGCTTATCGCCCATCAGATGCAACGCCTCGCCATTCTTCAGCAGCGTGGTGAGATCGCGGAAAATAATCCCCTTGCTCGGAAAGTTCGGAATATCCCGAATCAGTCCCTTCAAATCTTCTAATTTCATATTCGTTTTCATATTCTATTTAGGTTATGTTTTCTTCTTTACAGCATTACGGGTCCGCACTCTTTTTCAATGTTCCACGTGGAACATCTCGACATTCTTATCCGTTAAGATTCCTTTATTGATGCGGATTCTCACAAGGCGCCCTTCAATATTTCGGTCTAACTTTTGCATCGGCATTCAGCGGCCTATCAGCAGCAACAGTACGCTGATGTCGGCCGGGCTTACTCCTGGGATTCGCGACGCCTGCCCTACCGTGCGCGGACGGATCTTCGTCAGCTTCTGTCGGGCTTCCGTGGAGATTGCCTCCACCTTGCCGAAGTCTATCCCCTCCGGAATTAGGACATCCTCCAGACGCTTCTGCTTGTCGGCCATCTCTGCCTCCCGCGAAATGTATCCTGAATATTTTATCAGAATCTCGGCAGCCTGTACTATCTCCCTTCTGCGCGTTCCGTCGTGCTCGGCATCCACCTTCCCTATCCTATCGGCAAGCATCGGCAGATGTTCCGAAAGGTTGAGGAATGAAATCTGGGGACGGCGCACCAAGTCCGCCACCTTGAGGCTGGCAGTAAGCCGGGATGTTCCCAACGACTCCAGCCATGCGTTGATTTCGGGCGATGATTTCACATTGGTGTTTTCAGCCCACTGAATGAATTCGTCGCGCTGCCGCTTCTTGTCCATCATCGCTTCGTAGCGTTCTTTCGACGCAAGGCCGACTTCGTAGCCGACAGGCGTCAGACGCATGTCGGCGTCATCCTGACGCAGCAGGATCCGGTATTCGGCACGCGAGGTAAACATGCGGTACGGCTCATCCACGCCTTTTGTCACAAGGTCGTCGATAAGCACTCCGATATAGGCCCGGTCGCGTCCCAGTATCAGTGGCTCATTTCCCTTGACACTGCGGGCAGCGTTTACGCCGGCCATCAAGCCCTGCGCGGCGGCCTCCTCATAACCGGTCGTACCATTGATCTGACCGGCAAAATATAGCCCTTTCACAAGTTTTGTCTCCAGCGAATGGTTCAGCTGCGTGGGGTCGAAATAGTCGTATTCTATGGCGTAGCCGGGGCGGTAAAGCTGCACGTTTTCCAGTCCGGGGACTCGCTGCAAGGCTTCTACCTGTACGCGCCAGGGCATGGAACTGGAGAATCCGTTGATATAATATTCCTCAGTCGTCTCGCCTTCCGGTTCAAGGAAAAGCTGATGCGAATCCTTGTCGGCGAAGGTCACGAGTTTGGTCTCGATGCTGGGGCAGTAGCGGGGTCCGACACTATGTATGTCGCCGTTGTACATGGGCGATTCGTCAAGGTGGTCGGTTATCTCTTTATGGCATTCCGGATTAGTGCGCACTATCCAGCAGGGGCGCTGCCGGAGGGTCCGTTTCACCGCCGGAAGGAAAGAAAACTTCTCCCATTCCTCATTGTCGCCATACTGTATTTCGGCCTTTGTGAAGTCAATGGAGCGGCCGTCGATACGGGCAGGAGTACCTGTTTTCATACGTCCCGCCGTGAATCCCAAAGCCTTCAGCTGCTCTGTCAGACCCACGCTGTTTTGCTCGGAGATACGTCCTCCGGGCAGCTTTGTCGGACCGAAATGCATCAGTCCGTTCAGGAAAGTTCCGTTGGTCAGAACCACTTTTTTTGCCTTGAATTCCATACCGAGGGCAGTGACCACACCGGCCACTTCAGGGCCGGTCACGTCATCCTCTATAAGGAGTCCGGTCACGTTGTCCTGGAACATATCGAGCTTCGGAGTGTTCTCCAGGACGTTGCGCCAGTGGCTTATATACTTCTCGCGGTCGCTCTGCACGCGGGGCGACCACACAGCGGGACCCTTGGAACGGTTCAGCATTCGGAACTGTATGGCCGTACGGTCGGCCGCGATGCCCATTTCTCCTCCAAGGGCGTCTATTTCCCTGACAATCTGTCCCTTGGCTATGCCACCGATGGCAGGATTGCACGACATCTGCGCCACACGGTTCATGTCGAGTGTTATCAGCAGCGTATCGGCGCCTACACGGGCCGATGCCACACCGGCTTCGCAACCGGCATGTCCCGCACCCACTACTATCACATCATATTCAAACCTCATAGGGTTATCTTTGATTATCGAATATTATGATTCGTATATGTTATTATTAAAGGAGGAGTGACGGCGGCCACATATTGAGTGCGGCGTTTTCAGCGGCTTCCATTATCTCGCGTTCGCCTGGACCCTTGTCGTTAATTCCAACCAGGTGCAGCACGCCGTGGATTATGACACGCATCAGTTCGCGCCGGTAAGGCTGGCCGAGTCCTTCCGCATTTGAACGAACCGTGTCGAGCGAGATATGCATCTCACCGCACAGCCTGACGTCACGACCGTAGTCGAAGGTGATGATGTCCGTATAATAATCATGGCCCAATGCCCGGATGTTCGACTCCAGGATTCCGGCATCGTCCATAAAGAGATAGGAGAGACGGTGCACGGTGCAGCCATGACTTTGGGCCACGGCGTTGATCCAGTTGCGCACCTCGCGCCAGTCGAGGTCAGGCATCTCCACATTCTGCGTTTCAAATTCTATACGCGGTTTCATGTCGTGATTTTCGCAATGTCGCGAAAATAGTTTAGAAAGTTGAGAAAAGCAATCAGTAAGCATTACTGACAGCATTAACTTGCAAATGTAGTAAAAAAGGCACAAATAATCAATGCCAATTTTCTGAATTCTTGCTCGGTGCAATAAACAGCCCCAATCCCATTTATTTGACATATCGAAGCCGCCATGCATATAACGTTTATTTCATGCTGATTATTAACTCCTTATTCAAATATCAGCACTAAATTAAGGCTCTGACGTTCGGATATGCGCCTCATTTCGGCCGGTCGCCAAGCTATTTTTGCGTTCTCAAGGCTCTTTTTGTGATTGCAGAAAAAAACGGACTGATGGCAAACGTCGCTGAAACCCCGCCCTGAAACAAAAGACAGACAGCCCCCCCGGAGACCGGTGAAAAAAGCTGTTGATAACTTTTTGGAGAAAATAAAGTCTTTTTTCTATTTTCAGTTGTAAATAATTTACAAAAAATAACTAACTTTACAACCAAATTTCCAATTAGGGAGCCGGAGCGAAAATGGAAAAGGAGATCTATCACATACCTGCACTGCTGACAGAAAGCATTGACGCATTAAACATCAATGCTTGTGGCAGTTATGTAGATGCTACATTTGGCGGGGGCGGTCATTCGCGCGCCATTCTCCAAAGACTCGGCCCCGCGGGACACCTTTACGGTTTCGACCGCGACCTCGACGCCCTGCGAAATGCTCCCGATGATTCCCGGTTTACATTTGTACACTCCGATTACCGCTTCATTCCCAATTTCCTGCACTATTACGGCTGCGACAAGGCGGACGGCATCCTGGCTGACCTGGGCGTGTCGTTCCATCACTTCGACAGCGGCGAGCGCGGTTTCTCGTTCCGCGAGGACGCCCCGCTGGACATGCGCATGAACCGGAAAGGGGAGAGGACTGCCGCTCAGATCATTGCGGATGCTTCGCCCGAAAAATTGGAGAGCATCTTCCGCGCATACACCGACCTGAAACGGCCCCGCCTTCTTGCCAACGCCATAGTGAAGGCACGGTCGGCCTCCCCCATCCTGACAACGTCTCAGCTCACCGACGCTCTGACTCCGGCCCTCAACCCCAAGAACCTGAAGAAAGACCTGGCACAGGCATTCCAGGCACTGCGCATCGAGACAAACGACGAGCTGCACTCCCTCCAGCGGCTGCTGCTCAACTCCCTGTCGGTGCTCAAGCCCGGCGGCCGCTTCGCCATCATCACATATCACAGCATAGAGGACAGGATGGTGAAGAACTTCTTCCGTTCCGGCAATCTTGAGGGAAAAGTGGAGCAGGACTTCTACGGCCGCGTACTGACGCCCTGGAAACAGATAACACGCAACCCTGTGGTGCCATCCGCCGAGGAGATAGAACGCAATCCACGCTCCCGCTCGGCCAAACTCCGCGTGGCCGAATTAATTGACGACAACTACTGAAACACATAACTCCTCGATTTAATGTCTTTATTATCAAAGAAGAAAGATAAGAAACTGAATATGACGCCCAACGGCAAGAAAAAGACGCCGGGCTGGGTGGCCGAGCTGCGTTACGGCCAGTCGATCTCGATCGAATTTTTCCGCGCCAACGCCTGGCTCATCATGGTAATAGTGGTGGTGGTTATAGCCCTGATGGGACTCCGCTACAAGACGCGCACGCGCATGGAGGAGATAAAGAAACTGACCTCCGAGCTGCAACTGGCCGAAAGCACCATGCTGGACGAAAAGTCGAAATACATGACGCTGGTGCGCGAAACGGAAATGAAGAAGATGGTACACGACCGCGGACTGCATCTGGAATTCCAGGAACAGCCCCCGTACATACTTTCCGACAGCGAAAATTGACTTACAGCATATAACGACAATCACTACCGACTTCTAAACAGGACTTACCGATGGCCAAAAGCACAAAACGCAACAACAAGAAACACATCTTAGGTCGCTATGCCTTCATAGTGATCGCAAGCGCACTGGTGGGTGTACTCATACTTTTCAAGCTGTTCGAGACCACCGTAGTGGAGGCCTCGGCATGGAACGCGCGCAGCAAGGCCATATTCTCAAAGATAGACACCATCGCGCCCGAGCGCGGCAACCTCCTGTCGGACAACCACAACATACTGGCGTGCAATCTGCGCGTCTACGACATCCTGCTCGACCTGCGCCACAGCAAGATTCTGAAGATGAATCACATCGACATGGATTCGGTGTACGCCCTGGCCGACTCGCTCGACAAATATTATCCCCGTCGCCAGGGACTGACCAATCCCGACTCGCTTGCCAAATACTCATGGCGCACCAAGCTGAAGCGCGAGTTCGAGAAGGACCCCGAGAAACGCACACGCGCCCTGCGCATGGTCAAAAACGGCTCGCTGCAGGACTACGAAAGGGTAAAATATTTCCCATTTATAGCAAAATGGTATAAAACCCGCAATACTCCCCTCTATAAGACGCCCCGCTACAAGCGCACCTATCCCTACGGCAAGATGGCCTTCCGCAGCATCGGCCGGGTGAATCAGAACGCGCAGACACGCCAGACGCACGGATACTCCGGTCTGGAGCGCGACCTCGACTCGCTGCTGTACGGCAAGCCCGGCCTGGCCAAGAAAGTGGCCATGACATCGGGCATAGGCAACTGGACCACTACCCCACCCCGCCGCGGCTACGACATATGCACCACCATCAACATCGACCTGCAGGACATGCTGGAGGAGGAGCTGCACAAGATATGCGAGGAAGCCAACGCCGTGTGGGGCACCGCCATACTGATGGAGGTGAAGACAGGGGAGATAAAGGCCATCTCCAACATCGAGAAACTGGACGACGGCACCTACGGCGAGGCCCTGAACCGCGCCGTGCAGGCATACGAGCCCGGCTCGGTGATGAAGCCCATATCGCTGATGATAGCCTTTGAGGACGGCCTGGTAAAGAACGTCACCGACATGGTGGACTGCTCCCCCTTCATGCGCACCAACGACCCGCACGGATCGGGCCCAAAGACCATGAAGCAGGTGATAGAGCAGTCGTCCAACACGGGCATCGCCCGCGTCATATTCCGGGGCTACGCCAAGAATCCCGAGAAATGGTACGACCGCATGGCCGGCCTGGGATTCTTCGAACCGATACGCTCGGGCATCTACGGCGAGTGCACGCCGCGAATCCGCCGCCTGATAGACCATGACTCGCGCGGCAACAACATCACCATGACGGCGCGCCACCTCGACCTGGCCCGCCAGGCATACGGCTACAACACGGAGCTGCCTCCCCTGTTCACGCTGTCGGTGTACAACGCCATAGCCAACGACGGCAAGTACGTGCGCCCGCACCTGGTGCGCAGCCTGATAGACGAGAACGGCCGCGATTCCATCCTGCCCATACAGTATATCCGTCCGCAGATATGCAGTCCGGAGACGGCGGCCAAGGTGCGCGAGTGCATCCGCGAGGTGGTGTGGGGCGAGCATGGCACGGCACGCGCCGTGCGCGACGACCGCGTGGAGATTGCAGGCAAGACCGGCACCGCTTTCCCGGTGGAAAACGGACAATATAACCGCGCCCAGCGACGTTACGCATTCGCCGGGTTCTTCCCTTACGAAAACCCGCAGTACAGCTGCATGGCCCTGGTGCTGGCCGGCGGCGGCAACTCCGCCAACCGCACCTCGGGACAGGTGGTGAAGAACATGGCCATCAAGATGTATAGCCGCGGCATGCTGAACAATGCCTCCGACTATGCCATGGAGAAGAGCCAGTCCAAGCCGGTGATAGCCGCGTCGTCGTTCGACAATTCGAACCGGATCGCCGGCATTACCGGCTCGCGCTCCGTGCGCCGCCTCAAGGCCAACGACGTATCCGACACCGGCAAGATGCCCAACCTTATCGGCTACGACGCGGCATCGGCCATACGCATCATGGAGCAGCGCGGCATCAACGTGCGCATCAGCGGCACGGGCTACGTCTGCTCGCAGTCCATACCGGTAGACACCCCGCTGAGACGCGGACAGACTCTGGTGCTGAGACTTAAGATTTAAGTACGAAGTATCAGTGACGAGTGATGAAGTAATAACAGAGAAAGATATTTAGACAATATAAGATATGACTATGAAACTGTCACGCCTGCTGCAGGATATAGACACACTGCAGATCATAGGCGATCCGGAACGAAATATCGAAAGTCTGCAAAGCGACTCGCGCCTTGTGGAAAAGAACGGTATGTTCGTGGCCGTGCGCGGCACCACCACCGATGGCCACAAGTACATCCCAATGGTAGCCTCCACCCACGTGGGGGCCATAGTGTGCGAGGAACTCCCCTCACAGATCGTGAACGGCATCACCTACATCCAGGTGGCCGACACGGCCGAGGCCCTGGGCAAACTGGCCTCGGCATGGTACGGACACCCCAGCTCGAAGCTGAAGCTGGTGGGCGTGACCGGCACCAACGGCAAGACCACCACCGCTACCCTGCTCTATGAGATGGCGCGTCTGGAGGGTTACAAGGCCGGACTCCTCTCCACGGTGTGCAACTATGTGGACGGACGCGCCGTGCCCGCCACACACACCACGCCCGACCCGCTGCCGCTGAACCAGCTCCTGGCCGAGATGGTGGAGGCCGGCTGCGACTACGCCTTCATGGAGGTGTCGAGCCACGCCGCACATCAGAAACGTATCGCGGGCCTGAAGTTCAAGGGCGGTATCTTCTCCAACCTGACACGCGACCACCTGGACTATCACGGCACGGTCGAGAACTACCGCGACGCCAAGAAGATGTTCTTCGACTCGCTGCCCGCCGACGCATTCGCGCTCGTGAACGCCGACGACAAGTCAGGCCTCTATATGACGCAGAACACCAAGGCGAAAGTCTACACCTATTCGCTGCGCACCGACGCCGATTTCCGTACCAAGGTGATCGAGACGCGCCTGGACGGCACCCTGCTGTCGTTCAACGGCCACGAGGTGGAGGTTAACTTCACGGGCCGCTTCAACGCCTACAACCTGACGGCAGTGTTCGGCGGCTCCATCCTGACGGGTTTCCCCCGGGAGGAGGTATTGGTGAACATGAGCAGGCTCGTGCCCGTGGCCGGACGTTTCCAGACGTTCCGCAGCGCCGACGGCCGGGTTACGGCCATCGTGGACTATGCCCACACGCCCGACGCGCTGGTGAACGTGCTTGACACCATCCGCGAGATAGTGGGTCCCGACGGCATCGTCACCACCGTGGTGGGTGCCGGCGGCAACCGCGACCACGGCAAGCGCCCCATGATGGCCCGCGAGGCCGCATGCCGCTCCGACCGCCTCATCCTGACCAGCGACAATCCCCGCGACGAGAATCCCGAGGACATCATCAACGACATGAAGAAAGGCCTGATGCCTCAGGAACTGCGCCATACACTCTGCATCACCGACCGCCGCGAGGCCATCCGCACCGCCCTGCAGACCGCCGAGCCGGGCAGCGTGGTGCTCATCGCCGGCAAGGGCCACGAGCCCTACCAGGAGGTGAAGGGTGTGCGTCATCACTTCGACGACCGCGAGGAGGTGCAGAACGCTTTCAACGAAATGAAATGACCGGTAATCGACATAACAGCTGAGAATCATGATTTACTGGTTGTTGCAGCAATTCAGCGACCTTGACTTTCCGGGTCGCAACCTGATGGGGTACATCACCTTCCGCGCGGGCGTTTCGTTCGCGCTGGCCCTGGTGGTGGCCCTGGTGTTCGGCCACGCCATAATCCGCCGTCTGCGCATGATGCAGATAGGTGAGGACGTGCGCAATCTCGGCCTGGAGGGCCAGGTGCAGAAGAAAGGCACTCCCACCATGGGAGGAATCATCATAATCCTCTCCACCCTCGTGCCGTGCCTGCTGATGGGCAATCTCGGGAACATCTACCTGATACTGATGATAATCACCACTCTGTGGATGGGCAGCATCGGCTTTCTGGACGACTACCGCAAGTTCAAGTTCCACAACAAGGACGGCCTGAAAGGGCAGTACAAGGTGATAGGGCAGGTGGGCCTCGGCCTGCTGGTAGGCGTCACGATGTGGCTGTCGCCGCAGATTGTGATGAGCGAAAACTTCGAGACCCTGGCATCCGTCAACACCGAGAAGGTCGCAAACGCAGCCGCGGCCCAGGCTCCTGAAGCCGAGACAGTTTCCACCAAGGTGATTGTCAGCAAGGAGCAGATCAAGTCGCCGCAGACCACCATTCCGTTCGTGAAGAACAACAACTTCAACTACGAGTGGCTCACGTCGTGGGTCCAGGACCGGGAGGCCGCCAAGACATTGGGCTGGCTCGTGTTCGTGCTGGTGGTGATTGTGGTGGTTACTGCCGTGTCCAACGGCGCGAACCTGACCGACGGCGTCGACGGACTCTGTGCCGGCACCTCGGCCATAATCGGGGTGGCGTTGCTGATCATGGCATACCTGGGAGGTAACGTGATATACTCCAGCTATCTGAACATCATGTACATACCCGGCTCGGAGGAGCTTGTGGTATTTGCCGGCGCATTCATCGGCGCCCTGGTGGGCTTCCTGTGGTACAACACGTTCCCGGCGCAGGTGTTCATGGGCGATACCGGCTCGCTGACACTGGGCGGCATAATAGCCGTGTTCGCCATCCTGATACGCAAGGAACTGCTGATTCCGTTGCTGTGCCTCGTGTTCTTCCTCGAGGACCTGTCGGTGCTGATGCAGGTTTCCTACTTCAAATTCACCAAGAAGAAATATGGCGAGGGACGCCGCATCTTCAAGATGACGCCTCTGCACCATCATTTCCAGAAGGAAGCGCAGCCCGGAGCCCTGGTGCTATGGAACAAGCCGGCCATGCCCATGCACGAATCCAAGATCGTGACCCGGTTCTGGATTGTGAGCATACTGCTTGCGGCCCTCACTTTCGTAACACTGAAAATCAGATAATCAAGACTTTAAAAAGATTCGAGTCGGATAATTCAAGACTTTAGAAAGATATAGCAAGATATGGCAAAAGAATTCATGGTAGTGCTCGGAGGCGGGGAGAGCGGCGTAGGCGCCGCCGTCCTGGGCAAAGTTAAGGGTTATGACGTCCTGGTGTCGGATTCCGGCATCATAGGCGACGAACATCGCCGTATTCTTGACGACGAACATATCGAATACGAGGAGGGCGGCCACTCTGTTGACCGCATCATGACGGCCTCGCTGGTAATCAAAAGCCCGGGCATTCCCCCGACGGCGCCTCTGGTAAAAGCCTTGGCCGAGAAGGGGACTCCCATACTGAGCGAGATAGAGTTCGCCGGACGCTACACCGACGCCAAGATGGTGTGCATCACCGGCTCCAACGGCAAGACCACCACTACCCTGCTCACTTACCACATACTGCGTCAGGCCGGACTGAACGTCGGACTGGCCGGCAACGTAGGCAAGAGCCTGGCGCTGCAGGTGGCCCGCGAGCATCACGACGTCTACGTAATCGAACTCAGTTCGTTCCAGTTGGAGAACATGTACGACTTCAAGGCCGACGTGGCCGTGATAATGAACATCACACCCGACCATCTGGACCGCTACGACCATAAGATGGAGAACTACGTGGCCGCCAAGTTCCGCATCCTGCAGAACCAGACCAAGGAGGATTTCTTCATCTACTGGCAGGACGATCCCGTAGTGACCGCGCAGATAGCGCAGATACAGTCCGAGGCACGCCGCCTCCCCTTCGGCGAGATGCGCGAGCAGGACACCGCCGCATGGGTGGACGACAACAACGTGGTGCATTACCACACCCCGATGGATGTGTTCGAGATTCCGCGCGACCGCCTGTCGCTGCCGGGGCTGCACAACCTGTACAATTCCATGGCTGCCGGTCTGAGCGCGTCGCTGCTAAGCGTCAGGAACGAGAGCATCATCAAGTCGCTCAGCGATTTCGAGGCCGTGGAGCATCGTCTTGAATATGTGGACACCATCGACGATGTGATATACATCAACGATTCGAAGGCCACCAACGTCAACTCCACCTGGTACGCGCTGGAAAGCATGACGCGCCCCACCGTGCTGATCTTAGGCGGCAAGGACAAGGGGAACGACTACACGGAAATCGAGGAGCTTGTGAAGCAGAAAGTCAAGGCCATAGTGTGCATGGGCAAGGACAACCGGAAGCTGATGGACTTCTTCGGCGGCAAGGTGGCCAAGATAGCCGACACACACTCGCTGCAGGAGGCCGTGGAGGCATGCCGCGGCTTCGCCGAGCCGGGCGACACCGTGCTCCTCTCCCCCTGCTGCGCCAGCTTCGACCTGTTCACCAGCTACGAGAACCGGGGCGACCTGTTCAAGGAGGCCGTACACAACCTTAAGAAATAAACAAGGAAATACACTTAATCCAGACATAAACCAGCATTGATACATGGCAAGTCCTCTCTATGACTCGATAGAAATCCGCGAGACGGTGGACGGCGAGGCAGTGACCGGCACAGGCCGGCGTTCCGCCCAAAGCGCCTCCCCTGCCGCAGCGTCCGTAGCCGAAACCGTGGCCGCGCCCAAGACCAAGACGATGGCCAAGGTACGCCGCGCCGACCCGTACATCTGGGGCATCTACCTGATGCTGCTGCTTATCAGCGTCGTGGAACTGTTCTCGGCCAGCAGCTCGGAAGTGACGGCGGGCAACGTATATTCGCCGCTGATTCGCCACGGCATATTCCTGGTCATGGGACTGGGACTGGTGCTGTGGATCCAGCGCATACCGTACGTGATCATCAGCAAGCTGTCGTGGGTGTTCGCCGTGTTCTCGCTGGTATTGCTTATTCTGTCGGCCGTGGTGGGAGTGGAATACAACGGCGCGCAACGGGCGTTGCGCCTGGCCGGAATGACCATACAGCCGGCCGAGATCTCCAAGCTCGCGGTGGTGTGTGTGCTGGCCACCATCCTCGGCAAGAACCAGCGTCCCGGCGGCGTCTCCAACCGCGCGGTCATCACTTCGGCCATCGTGGTGGTGGCCTTCAGTGCCGCCATGGTCACCAACGGTATGACCAACATGCTGCTGATGATGTGCGTCAGCATGGCGCTGATGCTCACCGGCGGCATACAGTGGCGTAAGATGGCATACGTTATCGCGGCATACGCCGTGGGCGGCATGGTGCTGTATGCAGCCAAACAGTTCAGCAAGCCGCAGGAATCGGAATTCGACCGCCTCAAGACCGAACAGACCATGCTGGCTCAGGCCGGCGGCAATGTCGGCGCTGTGGCAACGATAGGCAACGAAGATACCAAGCGCGGCAAAATCGACCGCACGCAGACCCGTCATAACCGTATTTCGAACTTCTTCAAGGGTGTGCATCCCGACGACCCGATAACCGACGAGAACCGCCAGGTGATGCTGGCGCGCTTCGCCCAGGCCAACGGGGGCCTGGTGGGCCAGGGACCGGGCAATTCGCGCGAAAGCGCACGTCTGCCACTCGCCTTTTCCGACTATATCTATTCCATCATCGTGGAGGATACGGGCTTCCTGGGCGGCGCGTTGGTGCTGCTGCTGTTCCTGCTGATGCTGGCGCGGGCCGGACGCATCGCCTTCCGCTGCGTCAGGGCCCTCCCCGCCTTCATGATACTGGGCTGCGCCATGCTCATCGTGCTCCAGGCCCTGGTGCACATGGCCATCGTGACGGGAATAGTGCCAGTGTCGGGTCAGCCCCTCCCCTTCATTTCCAAGGGCGGAACCTCGGTGTTGGTCATGTCAATGGCCATCGGAATCATGCTTTCCGTGAGCCGTTTCGCGGCGTTCAACACCGACGGCAAGGCCATCAAGGCCGAGCTGAACGCCCTGCCCCCGGAAATGCAGGCCGAGAATTTCTCAAAATCATAACGACTCTCCCCTATTACAATTGCTTCTCTCCTACCGAAACAGACATTTAAACGTGATTACATCCATATTGAAATGGCTACTCACAAACCCAAGATATTGATATCGGGAGGCGGCACGGGCGGACACATCTTCCCAGCCCTCTCCATCGCCAACGCGCTGCGCCGGCGCCTTGACGCCGACATACTCTTTGTCGGCGCCGACAACCGCATGGAAATGGAACGTGTGCCGGCTGCGGGCTACCCCATCAAGGGACTCCCCGTGGCGGGATTCGACCGCAAGCACCTGCTGCGCAACATCGGCGTGCTGATCAAGCTGCGCAAGTCGCTGAACATGGCGCGCAGCATAGTCAGGGATTTCCAACCCGAAATAGCCATAGGCGTGGGCGGATACTGCTCAGGGCCGACCCTGAAGGCGGCGCAGAAGGCGGGAGTTCCTACCCTATTGCAGGAACAGAATTCGTACGCCGGCGTCACCAACAAACTGCTGGCCGCCAAAGCCGACGCCATCTGCGTGGCATACCCCGACATGGAACGCTTCTTTCCTGCCGACAAGATAGTGATGACGGGCAATCCCGTACGCCGCGACCTGCTGGAGAAGGCTCCGGACCGCGCCAAGGCCCTGGAAAGCTTCGGACTTCACGCCGACGCTCCTACCCTGTTAGTTATCGGCGGCAGCCTCGGCGCACGCACCCTTAACGAAAGCATGGAGGCCGGCATCCGCAAACTGGCCGAAAACGGCATCCAGGTGATATGGCAGACCGGCAAGAACTTCGGCGACCGCGGTCCCGAGGCCGTAAAGGGCCTTAAGGGCATCGTGGTGACCAAATTCATCACCGACATGGCCTCGGCCTACGCCGCAGCCGACCTGGTGGTATCACGCGCCGGAGCAGGCTCCATCTCCGAGATAGAGCTGTTAGCGAAGCCCTGCATCCTTGTCCCCTCGCCCAACGTGGCCGAGGACCATCAGACCAAGAACGCCCGCGCACTCGCCGACCACGACGCCGCGATACTCATTCCCGACGACCGGGCGCGCGAATCGCTGGTGGACACGGCTATCGAGACCATACGCAATGCCGGGAAATTAGCCGAAATGTCGGCCAACGTGGCGAAACTCGCCCTGACCGGGTCCGACGACAAGATTGTGGACGAGGTCATAAAAATTCTGAACCGCAAGTAAGAATCTTACTGAATCAATGGAGAAAAAACTATATTTCGTGGGGGCCGGGGGTATCGGCATGGCCAACTTAGTGCGGTATTACCTGGCACATGGCGCCGCCGTGGCCGGATACGACCGCGCACCTTCCGAACTGACGGCCGCTCTTGAACAGGAAGGGCTGCAGTTCACCGACCTTGACGACCGCAACGCCATCCCGGAGCCGTTCCGCAATGCGGACGACACCCTTGTGGTCTACACTCCGGCCATACCCGAAGACAACGACATACTGAGATATTTCCGCCAGAACGGCTTCCGCGTCATCAAGCGCGCCGCCCTGTTGGGCCGCATCACCGAGCACACGGACGGCATCTGCGTGTCCGGCTCGCACGGCAAGACCACCACGTCGTCGATGATAGCCAACATACTGCGCGGCACCGAGGCCGGTTGCACCGCGTTCCTCGGCGGCATACTGCGCAACACCGGCTCCAACCTGGTGCTGAACGAGAAATCGCGCTATTCCGTAATCGAGGCCGACGAATACGACCGTTCGTTCCATCAGCTGCATCCGTGGCTGGCCGTGGTGACGAGCACCGACCCCGACCATCTGGACATCTACGGCGACGAGGAGCACTATCTGGAGGCTTTCTCCATCTTCACGTCGCTGATACGTCCCGGAGGCCATCTGCTGGTCCATACGGGGCTTAAATTCAAGCCTGCGCCGGGTCCGGACGTCACGGTGGCCACATACAGCGGCGGCAGCGAGGGGGACTGGCACGCCGAGGACATAACCTACGGCGACGGCACCATCACTTTCACGCTCGCAGGTCCTGACGGGCTGCGAATTGAGAACCTCAGTCCCGGAGTGCCCGTTGACATCAACATCGACAACGCCGTGGCAGCCGCCGCAGCCGCAATCACGGCGGGAGCCACACCCGAACAGGTGCGCGAGGGACTCGCTTCGTTCCGTGGCGCGAAACGCCGCTTCGAGATATGGCGCGACGGCAAGGACGGAGGCACGGTGCTGATAGACGATTACGCCCACTCGCCCAACGAGATACGCGCCAGCATCCGCTCGGTGCGCAAGCTATTCACGGGCAAGGACCTGACCGTGATATTCCAGCCGCACCTCTACACGCGCACCCGCGATTTCGCGCCCGACTTCGCCGACGCACTGTCGGAATGCGACCACCTGGTGATGCCCGAAATATATCCGGCGCGCGAACTTCCCATACCCGGAATCTCGTCGCACACCATCCTCGACGCCGTGAAAGGCCCGCAAAAAACTTATTGTGAGCGAAAAGATTTGCTGAATCTGATAAAAAATAGTAACTTTGACGTTCTAATGACTCTGGGAGCCGCCGACATCGACCGGTTGCTTCCCGAGATTTCGCATATACTGGAAGAAAAAGCAAAAGCCGAGGCCTGATGAAAAAGGGGACAGCGATACTGAAGTGGGTGTGTCTTGTCACATTGATGGTATATGTGACATGGGCCACCGTGTGGGCTCACAACGAGGCCGCGCACCATATCTGCCGTGACATCGCGGTGGATGTGGAATCGCCTGCTCCCATCGACTCGATCATACGCCGCGGCGTGGCCATGGAACTGAAGGACTATCCCGGCAGGATAGTGGGAGTGCCTATCAACCAGGTGGATACCCGCAGGATAGAGAAATACCTCGGATCGCTCAACACCTTCGAATCGGTGAACTGCATGGTGTCGGCCGGCGGTACGCTCAACATCCGCGTGACGCCCATGATTCCGGTGATGCGCGTGTTCTTAGGCAACAAATCATACTACATCAACAAGGACGGGAAGCACATAGCCTCCAACGCGGAGTTCTACCGCGACGTGCCGGTGGTGACGGGGCGTTTCACCCGCGACTTCCAGCCTGTGGACGTGCTGCCCCTGGTGCGCTTCGTGGAGCGCGACAAGACCATGCACGACCTTACGGCCATGATCGAGGCCCGCGACGCGCGCAACCTGATAGTGGTGCCCAAAATCACCGGCCATGTGGTGAACTTCGGCGACACGACGCGCCTGGAACAGAAACGCGACGCGCTGAAGCTGTTCTACACCAAGGTGATGCCCCATAAGGGATGGGAGCAGTATGACACGATATCCGTGAAATTCCGCAACCAGATAGTGGCCACGCGCCGCGACAAGACACGCCTCAACGTGTCGGAGGAACCGGTGGAGGAAATCGACCTGGAGGAAGGCACCCTTCCCGATATCGGCGAAACGGCGGGAGGAGCCTCGGCCAACGCGGGCGCCGCCGATGCCGCCGCCAAGAAAGTACCGTCTCAACAAAAAAGTACCGTCTCAACATGAGTAACGAAAGATATGTGGCTGCCGTAGAAGTGAGCAGCTCCAAGATAGTGGCCGTCGTAGGCAAGATTGACGACGAGGGACAGTTTGAGGTGATAGCCTCGGACCATGAGCGCGGCGTGGAGAGCGTGCGCTACGGCATAGTCCAGAATCTGGAGGAGACGGCGGTACGCATAGACCGGATACTGCAGCGCCTGGAGCGCAAGCCGGCCATCGCGCCGCACACCATCACGGGCGTGTTCGTCGGCCTGTCGGGCCGTTCGCTGCGCTCCATATCCACCACCGTGTCGCTCACGCTGCCCAACGACACCGAGATAACCCAGGCCATCCTGGACCAGCTCAACACCCAGGCGCGCCAGACGGACATAGACTCGTCGCTGATGGTGGTGGACGCCATTCCGCGCACATACACCATAGGCAAGTACGAGACCACGTCGCCGCGCGGCATGGTGGGCTCGGACATCACGGCCACATTCGACCTGATAGTGTGCCGCCCCGAGATGCAGCGCAACCTGACGCGCACCCTCACGGAGAAGGTGAAGGTGGACGTCAAGGCCTTCCTGGTCACGGCGCTGTCCACGGCGGCCGTCACGCTGTCGGTGGAGGAGAAGCGCCAGGGATGCATGCTGGTGGACATGGGCGCCGAGACCACCACGGTGACCATCTACAAGAAGGGTTCGCTGGTATATTTCGCCACGCTGCCCATGGGAGGCCGCAACATCACGCGCGACATCACCAGCCTCAACGTGCTGGAGGAGAAGGCCGAGGACATAAAGACCACTTCGGGCAACGCCATAGCCAGCGAGACGCAGTCATCGCTGAACTTAGGCGGACTCAAGATGTCGGAGGTGCAGTCCATCATCGTGGCCCGCGCCGAGGAGATAGTGGCCAACATCATAGAACAGATCTCATACGCCGGACTTAAGGAAGCCGACCTGCCCGGCGGCATAGTGTGCGTGGGCGGCGGCTCGCGCCTGAATGGCATCATGGACCTGCTGGCCCAGAAAACGGGGCTTAACGTGCGCCGCGGCCAATTGCCGGCATACATATCCATCTCCGACACCCGCGCCCAGCAGGTGGACACCCTGCAGGCCATAGCGCTGCTTTACATCGGTGCCACCAACTCCACCGACTCCTGCCTGGAAATCCTGCCGCAGGACGAGCTTCCGGCCATCGGCGTGGCCAACGCATCGCAGCCCGCGGAGGAACCGAAGCCCAAGACCAAGCCTAAGAAGCGTAGCGGCTGGCTCTCGAGCATCAGCGGACGCCTGGCCGATATGTTCGCCGGCGACAGCGAGGACGATTCTGACCTTATGGACCAATAACACACACCCCATCTCACAGATATGGACCGTAATTTCGATATGGACATCAACGACACCTCGAGCTTCAAGGACGAGGATGTCACCAACGACATCATCAAGGTGATAGGTGTCGGAGGGGGCGGCGGTAACGCCGTGAACTACATGTACAAGCAGCAGATACCGCATATACAGTTTGTGGTGTGCAACACCGACAAGCAGGCCCTGGACCGCTCGGAGGTGCCCAAGCACGTGCTGCTGGGCTACAATATCACCAAGGGACTCGGAGCCGGCAACGTGCCCGAGGTGGGGCGTCAGTGCGCCGAGGCGAGCGAGGAGGAGATCCGCGCCCTGTTCGACGACAAGACCGAGATGGTGTTCATCACGGCCACCATGGGCGGCGGCACAGGCACCGGCGCGGCTCCCGTAGTGGCCCGTCTGGCCAAGGAGGCCGGTATGCTGACCATCGGCATCGTCACGGTGCCTTTCTACTTCGAGGGGGAGAAGAAGATTCTCAAGGCCCTGGAGGGCGCCAAGGAGCTGAAGAAGCATGTGGACGCGCTGCTGGTCATCAACAACGAGAACCTGATAGAGCTTTACAAGGACTGGAACTTCTTCAACGCCTTCCATAAGGCTGACGACACGCTGGCCAACGCGGCAAGGTCCATATCCGAGATCATATCCGAATCCTGCTACGTCAACGTCGACTTCCAGGACGTTAAGACCACGCTGAAGGATTCCGGCTCGGCCATCATCGCCACGGCCGAAGGGGAGGGTGAGCACCGCATCACGCAGGCCATCAACGCCGCGCTGCATTCGCCGCTGCTGAAGGACCACGACATCAACACGTCCAAGCGCCTGATGCTGAAGTTCATGTGCAGCAAGGACAGCGACAACCCCATCCGTGCCGAAGAAATCAACGAGATAACCAGCTTCACCTCCAAGCTTTCGGGCATAGACGTGAAGTGGGGCATAGGCGACGACCCGTCGCTGGGCGACAAGGTGAAGATCACCGTGCTGGCCTCCGGCTTCGACGTCACCATCGCCGAGGGCGACGAGAACAAGAAGACCATCGTGCTCAAGAACGAGCCGGAGAACAAGACCGAACTCTCGCAGAAACAGAAGGAACAGGAGAACGAGATAGCCAAGGTGTACGGCATGGACAAGGTGAAGCAGCAGCAGCAGCTGGCCGCCAAGATGAAGTATGCCGTGCTGACGCCCTCGCAGTTCGACGACCACGAGGTGATAGCCATGCTGGAACGCTTCCCGATACACAAGCGCTCGCCGCGCTTCAACGAGGAACTGGCGGCCCACACCGGCAAATCGCAGTCCAAGGCCAGGCCCGACGAGGGCGACCAGACATGCCAGATACTGTTCTGATGAATCAACGTCTATATTAATCATTTAACAATACATAACTATTTGAATCCGTCGGGATCGCGTCCCGGCACTCTGATATGGAAAATACCTTTTCAATGGTGGCCAAGACCTTCAAGGGACTGGAGCCGGTATTGCGCGACGAATTGCTGAGCCTGGGGGCCGAAAACGTAGAGATGGGCACCCGCATGGTCAGCTTCGAGGGAGACCTGGAACTGATGTATCGCGCCAACCTGTGCCTGCGCACAGCCCTGCGAATCCTCAAGCCCATTGAGAAATTCACCGCAACGGATCCCGACGAACTCTACGACATAGTACGCGACATCGCCTGGGAAAAATATATGACGCCTCAGACCACGTTCGCCATCGACACGACGGTGAACAGCGAGGACTTCAACCACAGCCGCTTCGTGACCTACCGCGTCAAGGACGGCATCGTCGACCATTTCCGCGACCTGCAGGGGGAACGGCCCTCCATCCGCGTGGCAGGCTACGACCTGCTGTTCAACGTGCACATCGACGGCGACCGCGTCACCATCAGCCTTGACTCCAGCGGCGAGCCTCTGTCCAAGCGCGGCTATCGCGAGGAGCAGACCGAAGCCCCCATCAACGAGGTGCTGGCCGCCGGCATAATCATGACCACCGGCTGGCGCGGCGAGTCCGATTTCGCCGACCCCATGTGCGGCTCGGGTACTTTCCTGATTGAAGCCGCCCTGATAGCCGCCAACATCAATCCCGGCATCTACCGCAAGGGATTCGCTTTCGAGAAATGGCCGGACTTCGACGCCGACCTGTTCGAGACACTCTATAACGACGACTCGGCCGAACGCCCCTTCGATTTCAAGATCATGGGCGGCGACATCGACCCCGAGGCCGTGGCCATAGCCCGCAAGAACATCAAGAACGCCCAGGTGGACGACATGGTGACGGTGGAAATGAAGGCCATGGCCGACTGGACCGACAATCCCGAGGAGGGTTGCCTGGTGATGAATCCGCCGTACAACCACCGCCTGAAGCAGGAGGACATGACCGAGATGTTCCGTGGCATCGGCAACTGCCTGAAACGCAATTTCTCGGGCTGGAACGCATGGATCATCGGGCCGGACACCGAGGACTTCGACAACATCGGCCTGAAGCCGTCGCTGAAGATACCGATGCTGAACGGTTCGCTGGAGTGCTCGCTGCGCGAGTATGTGCTGTTCAACGGCCGCTACAACGACTTCCGCGCCGACGGCGGCACGGTCAAGGGATTTGACGACGATTTCCGCCGCGACCGCGAGCCCAAGAAGATGCGCCGTGTCACCGACGACGAATGGCGCGCCGAGTCGCGCAAGTTCGGCGACCACAAGCAGAACCGCAAGCCCGGCGGCGACAAGAAGCCGTTCCGCAAGGACAACGACCGCAAGGCATTCAACCGAGACGACCGCGACGACCGTAAATCGTTCAGCCGCGACGACCGTGGCGACCGCAAGCCGTTCAGCCGCGACAACCGTGGCGACCGCAAGCCGTTCAACCGCGACGACCGCGACGACCGTAAACCGTTCAGCCGCGACGACCGTGGCGACCGCAAGCCGTTCAGCCGTGATGACCGCGGCGACCGCAAGCCGTTCAGCCGTGATGACCGCGGCGACCGCAAGCCGAGCCGCTTCAACAAGCCGGCGCACGAGGTGGTGGACCGCGGGCCGCGCATCAGCGCCGACAAGTCGCAGGTGGTAAATCCTGTCTATTTCCGCAGCCGCAAAAACAAGAATTACGACGACAACGATTAAACTGACGTATGGGAATATGCCTGCCATCGCCCGTTGACTGGAATCTGACGCCGCTCGCATCTTTGCTGCTCAACGTCGGACTCCTGGGACTGTGCGGGCTGGTGCTCCTGTTGCTGTCCAAAAATTTCTCGGTAATCAAGGGTAAGGGGGGCATCCTGACCCTATTATTCCTTGTCACCTCAGTCTCGTTTCCGTGGGCTCCCGGCGGCCTGCTCACCACGTCATTGATACTGGCGTTAGGGATGCTGCTGTGCCTCGGCATACTGTTCAGCGCATACAGGAAAAGCAACGCCGCCCGTCAGCTGTTCCTGATGGCCACCATCTTAGCGGTAGGGTCGATGGTACAGTACAGTTTCCTGATCATGAGCATTCCGCTGCTGATAGTGGCTGCGACGTTCAAGAGCCTGCGACTGCGCGAGGTCATAGCCTTCGCGATGGGTCTGTGCGCGCCTTACTGGATAGCCCTCGGACTGATGCTGATACCCGTAGACTGCCTGCGGCTGCCCGAACCCATGACGCTGTGGAACGGGATGCCCTCGCACACAGCCATCTTCACCGGCCTGGCAAACCTCGGATTCACGGCGGTGGTGTCCCTGATTCTCGGGCTGAACAACGGCATGAAGCTGTATGCCGGCAACACGCGGCGGCGCATGTTCAACATGGCCGTCGACATCGTGCAGGCGGCCGCGCTGATAGCCATGATCCTGGACTTCAACAACATGACCGCCTACGTGGTCACATTCTTCATGGGGGCGACGTTCCAGTACACCAACATCTTCTCGCTGTGGAACCTGCGCCGGCCGTGGATATGGCTGACGGGCATCTGTGCGGTGTACATAGCGTTCCTCATCCTCGCTTATATGTATCTATGAAGATAATAGCAGACGAAAACATACCTTATCTGCGCGGCCGCATCGGAGGCGGTGCGGACGTGATATATGTGGACCAGTCGGAATTCAGTCGCGAACTGGTCCGTGACGCCGACGCGCTGTTGATACGCACACGCACACGCTGCGACGAGGCGTTGCTGCACGATTCGTCGGTGCGCCTCGTAGCCACGGCCACCATCGGCACCGACCAGATAGACATACCCTGGTGCGAGAGCCACGGCATAGCGGTGGCGTCGTCGCCGGGCTGCAACGCCCCGGCTGTGGCGCAATACGTGTGGAGCGCGCTGCTGCGCCTGGGTTTCGATCCAGCCGCCGGCGAACGCCTCGGCGTGGTGGGATGCGGCAATATCGGCAGCATCGTGGCCGACTGGGGCCGTAAGATGGGTGCCGAGATTTGGGTGTCCGACCCTCCGAAGCAACGCGCAGGCGTTCCGGACAATTACCATACCCTTGAGGACATCATGAGGGAATGCCGCGCCGTGACGTTCCACACGCCGCTGACCAGGAAAGGCCCCGACGCCACGCTGCATCTGTGCGACGCCAGGGCGCTGGAACTGATAGGGGAGAACCATATCCTCGTCAACGCCGCCCGCGGTCCGGTGGTGGACAACGCCGCGCTGCTGCGCAGGATGTACGCCGACCCGACGCTGCGCGTGGTGCTGGACGTGTGGGAAAACGAACCCGACCTGAACCGCGAACTGCTGGAGAAAACCGACTTCGGCACATTCCACATAGCCGGTTATTCGCGTCAGGGCAAGCAACGCGCCACGCGCATGGTGCTGGAGGCTCTGCACCGCACACTCGGCGTGCCTGTGGACACAGAGGGCCTGGAGCCGGCCTACAGTCCCGCTCCGGACGCAGTGCCTGTGCCGGACGGCATTCTGCAAAGCTATGACCCGACCGTGGATTCCGACGTGCTGAAACAGAATCCCGGGGCGTTCGAACAGCTGCGTCACGACTACGACTATCGTCCCGAATATGAATTACAGTAAGAGATTTTATGTGGTGTTCGCGGGGCGGCAGCCCGGCGTGTACGATGACTTCAACGACGCGATGGAGCAGGTGGACGGCTTTGACGGAGCCTCGTTCAAAAGCTATGCCTCGCCCGAGCAGGCCGCCGAGGCATTCCGCAGGTTCGACCGGAAAAGCGATTCACGTTCCATCGGAGCGCTGCTTATCAACGCCACGGAACAGAAGCGCAAGGAGCAAGGGGCAAGGGGCAGGGAAGACCGCATCGAGACCAAAACCGATTATTTCGCTTTTCCTGAGATAGACCTGAACGGCTGGGCGGTCGACGCCTCGTGCATGGGCAATCCCGGCGTGATGGAATACCGCGGCGTGGAACTGATGAGCGGCAAAGAGATATTCCGCGTGGGGCCGTTCAAGAAGGGCACCAACAATATCGGCGAATTCCTGGCCATTGTCCACGCTTTGGCACTGATGCAGCAGAAAGGGGAGCGCCACACGGTCTATTCCGACTCGGTGTCGGGAATGGCATGGGTGCGCAACCGCAAGGTCAAGACCCAGCTGGCGCGCAACAAGGACACCGAGCCGGTGTTCCGCATGATGGAGCGCGCGCTGTCGTGGCTCAACACGCATCAGTACGACGTGCAGATACGTAAGTGGGACACCGACCGATGGGGAGAAGTACCGGCCGATTTCGACCGCAAATAATATCTTTGGGATGGACCGGGAGGGACTTCACGCAGCCTTGCTTGAGGCGGGAGCGGCAGCCGTAGGTTTTGCCCCGGCCGGACCCGTGAGCGAAGACGAGGACCGGCGACTGCGTGGCTGGCTGGCCGCAGGACACCATGCCGGCATGACCTGGATGGAACGTCACGCCGACCTGAGACGCGACCTCGACAACGTGTTGCCCGGTACCCGCATGGTCATTTCACTCGCGTTCCCATACGCACCCGAGCGTGAACGCCCCTCTGATTTACCCTATCTGAGCCGTTACGCATACGGCAGGGACTATCACGAAGCCATACGAAGCCTTCTGACGGCCGTTTTAGAACAGACGGGTCTTTTATCATCCTGCCGCATCTGTATCGATTCTGCGCCCGTTTCCGAGCGATTCTGGGCCATTCGCGCCGGCATCGGCTACCGCGGCGACAACGGCGCCCTCATAGTCCCCGGCATCGGACCCGAAGTTTTTTTAGCAGAAATTCTGACTACAATCGAATTCGAACCGGACGCGCCGGCTGACGCCGAATGCCTGCATTGTGGCGCATGTCGCCGCGCATGTCCTACCGGAGCATTGCTGCCCGACGGCACCATCGACTGCCGCCGTTGCATTTCCTACCTTACCATAGAACATCGCGGACCCTGGACCGACCCCGACGCCATAGCCGCCATGAGCACCCCCGCAGGCCGCACCTCCCTGTTCGGCTGCGACCGCTGCATCACCGCCTGTCCACTACGCAACGACACTTCCAGCCCTCATACCTGGGCCCCTACATTACCCGCCATGCTCGCACTCGCGCCGTCCGACATTCCCGCACAGCAGTCAGAATTCAAACGACGCTTCGCCCACACCGCCCTGCTCCGCCCAGGACTCCAGAACCTGCTCCGCAACATCGCCAACCTCGACCTCCGCAGCAAATGAACCATAAAGAGCGCGTCCTTCTTTGGCCGATATTTAGCTCGGTGCGCAATTCCGAAGGGAATTTGGCCAACCGACAAATATTCAGTAAATTTGCAGTATTATGGCAAAGGAAGCGATTATACGGCAGGACACGGCAGATTATAACGCCGCTGTTCAGACAATAAAAGAAGCGATTCTTCGCAGTCAGTATCAAGCGGCGAAGTTGGTCAATCGTGAAATGCTGTCTCTGTACTATGGCATCGGCCGATATATTTCAGTCAACTCTCGCGAGGGTTTCTGGGGAACCGGAGCCATAAGAACAATCTCAGAGCGACTCCGCAAGGAACTGCCGGGCCTGAAAGGATTTTCGGAGAGTAGCCTGAAAAATATGAGGATGTTTTATGAGGAATGGTCTCCTGTTTTGGGACCCTCGGATCCTACATCATCTATTTCGCCAATCATGATTGGCGAAATAGAGACGACACTGCTGCTTTCATCTAAATCGACAATCACGATTGACGATTTAGAACTTTTCGGGAATCTAAGCTTTACCCACCATGTTAGAATTCTCAACGGAGAAAAAGATGTAAACAAAAGGTGGAAATACATCAGACTGTCTCTTGAGAATAAATGGGACACTCGTTATCTTCAACAACAGATAAAGGATAATGCAGCCGATAAATATGGAGCAATGCCTTCAAACTTCGGTGTAACAATCAAGGACAGCCGCGATGCCATCAAGGCTCTCAATATGTTCAAGGATGAGTATCTGCTTGATTTCATCAATACTGAAGAAATCGGGATTCGTGACATTCAGGACGTGGATGAGCGCGTTGTCGAGAAGGAGATAATCCACAATATCAAGAAATTCATCATGACATTCGGGCGGGATTTTGCCTTTGTCGGCAACCAGTATCATCTTGAGGCATTTTCCGAGGATTTCTTTCCCGACCTATTGTTTTTCAATCGAGAACTGAACTGTCTGGTCGTTGTAGAGCTTAAGACCGGAAATTTCAAACCCGGCTATATGGCTCAACTTATGACATATCTCCGAATACTTGACGACAAGGTAAAAAAGCCCCATGAGAATCCGTCAATCGGTATTGTGCTGTGCAAGAACGCCAATAAAGACTTTGTAGAGTATGTCATCCAGGACTATGCCAAACCCATGGGCGTAGCCACATATCGTCTCCGTGAGGATATGCCTGAAAAATTGCGCGAGGCATTGCCGGATGTCGAGGATCTGAAGAAATTACTTTGAATTATAATAAGCCGGTCAATTTGTCAGCCAATCGGTCAGCCGGCCATCCGGCTATTTGCCGGACAGCTATGATTTAAAGACAAAAAATCTGTGGTCACACGACCACAGCAAGGTTTCCTTTGATAAGACAAATTTAGCGCGTCAGCGCGACATCCCCCTCACGCATATCTATTGAAAAACTACGTCAACCGCGCCGATCTCGGCGCCTTTCTCCGCAAGCACCGTATCACCGCTATAAAATAGCAAGCTTTTCAATGGCAATCGGTTGTGTTTTACAGCATAACTGATTCCCGATTGCCATCTCAAAATTCTAAAATTCTTTATAACTTTCCGATATATCTTTTGATATAAATTTGACAGAAAAGTAGAAATCATTGCCTTTGTATATGGCAACGAATAATTCGCAACTCGCAATATATCAGACTCCTCAAAAACATCTTTGCATCCGGCGATGCTTAAGGAAGATATGGTTATTTCCTAAATGGACACAACCACTCGACACGGTGCGATAGCCGGATATACCAGACATTCGGTGGTGCTAACCTCTACCCGTCAGTCGAGGAAAAGGCAGCCATGCTCTTGTATCTCGTTACCAAGAACCCCTCTTTCAGCGACGGCAACAAACGTATAGCCGCCACGCTCTTTTTGTGGTCCCTCAACGGCAACGGCATCCTTTACACCGAAGCCGGCTCCAAGCGCATCGCCGACAACACTCTTGTCGCCCTAACCCTCCTGATCGCCGAAAGCCGCACTGAGGAAAAAGACACGATGATCAAAGTCATTGTCAATCTCATCAACAAGAAATTATAAGTCGGTAGTGTTTCACTGAATGTGTTCGAAGGGGAGTTCACTCAGTGAAACACTACCGTCGTATTACGCCGAAGTTGATTATTCCAATATTGACATGATGTCTTTATTTCAGATAGCCCAATTCTTCTGCTATAGAATATAGCCTGTCTACAATCTGTTCACCTTTTATGGTGTTAGAGTAAGTCATCCATTGATCTTCATCTACAACATTGGATAGTCCGCTTTTGTAAATAATTTTTTGAGCAATTTTTACCTGCCTTGATGTTGGAGTCCCAGAGTCACAATACACTCCCCATATAGGACTATCTTTGTCGTCTGATTCTTCAGCCCACCAACATCCAAACCACATTCCTTGAATAAGAATACCGAATGATTTACGTGGCTCGTTTCTAAGCATAGGCCATTTCTTCAAAAGGTTTTCGTGCCATAGATCTATTAAATCTGATGACATTTCCATTCTCAAAGTTCTTAATCCTTCTTCAAGTTCCTGAATCTCTGCGATTTTGTTATTCAACTTTTTCCAATCAGAGATTGAATTACCAAGCTCTAACTTATCTCGTAAAAAATCTGTTATCATTTTGTTTAGTTTTTGATCAATCCGAGTGTTATATAATCCGTTGAGATAATCCGCAAATTGTAATATTGCAGACCTTACATTTAGCTCTCTTCGAGGAATTGTATCTTCAATATCTATTAGCCAAGTGGTAAAATCTTGATGTAGTATTTGTGTTCTATCAGCAAATTCTTTATACCAATGAGTAACACAAGTATCACAATGTTTTACCTCATCTTTTGTGAGTTTTATGTCGGGGAAGTCACACCAACATAATTTATCATCGTGTATTCCACATTTTCTATCTGCATTTGTTGCGGATTTATAATCCGGCGGTAAACGCCAAACTGATGGCCTGATTCTTATATTCTGGTATTGAGGTAAAATAACTATATATATCTGTTCGTTCTCAAATCCTTCTTCTTTTATTGTTTGTATGTATCTAGCTATCTGATTGCGTTGAAAATCAGCACCTTTCAACTTATTTTCAATAATAATAGCGTATTTCCCTTCTTCCGTAATTCTTATGTCTATATGACCATTGCGCTCAGCAATAATCTCTGGTTCTGAGATTATCCGGCAATCAAAACCAGATGCTCCTAAAAACCGATGGCAGAAACTTTGCAATATGACATATCCCTCCTTATTATTGTATGAAAGAATCCGTTCAAGCATTTTGCTGGTAAGGGGTTCTTTCGGATTAAGTAAATCTATAAGATTCATATAAAATAGAGGTCTGAGTTCGCAGGATTGAATCATCTCCTTGAACTCATCAGAAAGGGCAATACCTTTCCATAGGTAGGAACATCTATGAGAAAACCAACTCTCCGAGAGGTTGATACATTGAGCTATAACTTCTCTGTTCATATATAAGCCAGTAGACAAATAAATTAATTCAACGAAGAAAGGAATTGACCTAATATAGAGATAATGTGCGATGAACGGCGTTTATCTACCTGCTAATTATTATGATCATGTGATACATAATCCTGAGAACATAAGCTGGTTTCGGATTTACGATACTATTCCTAATTGCAAAATTACGAAATTTTTTAGACATGACCATCGAATATGCTGAGAAACGTAAATCAGTATGAGCCAATCTATAAATAATCGCCCTATTTGTAAAGTCTACTAATATCTGCCAAACAGACCTTTATAAGTAATTCTATTTGCATGATTTTGCCGTTGCTTTGATACGATATCAATTGCTGAGACATCTTTTCAGATAAAGAACTCAGGAATGCCTGCAACATTTCACCGGCTTTCTTATATAAAAATCAGAATGACGGTCGAACCAGTCCTGACTTTGCTGCCACAACCAAAGACGCATTGCATACACAACACTCTTGCGCCCGAGATTGCCGAACTTGCTACGCAACATCGACAACCTCGAACACTTCGGGCGATAATTTATTTGATTTGTTCGAAAATGATATCGGATAAACAAATTAGGGCCGTTTTTGCCTGCATATTGCCAATTAATCGTTAACTTTGCAGATGATATGAATGATATGGAAGATATCAAAACTGACAGCAACGGACATGGCGTAAGGCCGGATTCATGGTATGACGTAAAGCTGGATGTAAGGCATGACGTGAGGACTGAGGACGTGCGCCATCCGCTCCGTATGGGCAAGAGCGAGCGGCTGCACCACCGCACGCTGGTGGAGGGGCTGTTCGCCGAGGGCAAGAGCATGTACGAGTTTCCGCTGCGAATGGTGTGGCGCCGGATGCCGGCCGAGAAGCTTGACTCGTCGTTCCGCAACGGACGCCCCGCCGGGATAGCGCCGGTGCAGATGATGGTCACCATTCCGAAGAAGAAGCGGCGGCATGCGGTGGACCGCGTGCTGATGCGCCGCCGAATCCGCGAGGCTTACCGTCTTAACCGTATGCCGATGCGCGAGGCATTGGCTCAGCTGCCCGCAGACGGTTTCCTGCAGATAGCATTCATCTATCTGCACAACGAGAACGCGGAGTATGCCGAGCTGGAACCCAAGATGCAGAAATTGCTCGCCAAACTTACCAACAAGCTATGCCGTCATTGCTGAGACGAACCGTGCGCCAGGTGGTGCTGCTGCCGGTATATTTCTACCGGGCGTGCATCTCGCCGATGCTGCCGCCGAGCTGCCGCTATACCCCCACTTGCTCGCAATATGCCATAGAGGCGGTCAAGACGCATGGCATCTTCTCAGGCTCATGGCTGGCAATAAAGCGCATAGCGCGCTGCAATCCCTGGGGCGGCTCGGGCTACGATCCGGTCCCTCCAAAAAAAGTTGAGAAAGTTGAATAAGTTGAGAAAGTCAAGATAAATGTGCAGCTATCCGGATGCTCGTCTTGGTATTCTCTTAACTTTTTAAACTCTATAAACTTTATAAACTATTAGACAATTACCCTTATGATACTTGATATCCATACACACAAGGCGGCTCCGCAACCGTTGGCGGTGGTCGACATCTCGTTTATCAGTAACCCGGAGTTCCGGGCTGTGGAGGGACAGCTGTATTCGGCCGGCATCCATCCGTGGGACACCCATCGCGACGTGACGCCCGAGGAATGGACGCGTCTTGAGGAATTGCTGCGTCGTCCCGAATTCGTGGCGGTAGGGGAGGCCGGCGTAGACCTGTCGGGGCGCGGAGGCATGATGTTCCGTCAGCTCAACATTTTCAAGCGCCAGATAGAGCTGTCCGAAAGCCTGAAGAAACCCATCATAGTGCATTGCGTCAAGGCCGAGGACGTGCTGTGCGGCCTGATACGCGACCTTAAGCCCACGCAGCCCTGGATAATACACGGATTCCGCAAGAAACCGCAGGCGGCGCGACAGCTGCTCAACGCCGGATGCTACATCTCTTTGGGACAGCACTTCAACCCTGACACGCTCCATGCCATTCCGCAGGACCGTCTGTTGGCCGAGACCGATGAATCCGAACTCTCCATTCAGGAAATCATCGGAATCCAGAGCAACATCCTCGGCACCGACCTCGAGCCCGTCATCGCCGCAAATTCGGCAAAAGTGCTGAAATGACCCCAAAAAGTCCGTTTCAAGTGTTAAAACAGCCGTTTTGGCCCCATTTTAACACTTGAAACGGCCCAAAAAAGTTCATCTCAGCAGAAATCTATACTATAAAATTGAGAGAAAATGATTATCTTTGCGAAAGGATCAAAACGCTAAAGCATGATAATAAGCCTTCGCCTGAGGAATTTCTACTCCATGAAAGATGATGCCGTGCTCGACTTTACGGCAGAAGCATCTTCACGCAAAAATGCAGACAGGCTATCTGAAAATCTGATTGAATTCTCCGACGACAGTTTTGTAAATATAATCGGTCTTTTCGGCAGTAATGCTGCCGGCAAGTCGAACATGATCAAGGCCATTGACTTCTGCCGACGACTTATACTCGACTCGCATCTGAATAATGAAGGGAGCGTTTTTGATTTCGAACCCTTTAAATTCGACAGCGACAAGCCTTCCGAATTTTATATCGACTTTATAACCGAAGGAGTAGAATACGAATATTCTTTTACGTTGCATAAAGGCAGAGTGAAACAGGAATCACTGTATTATTATCCCAAAAAGAGAAAAGCCAAAATTTTTACCCGGGATAACGGTGACACATACACCTATCGCAAAGGCACCATCCAGCGCCCGGCTGAAATAGAAGCCAACACGGGACCAAAGACTCTGTTCCTCAGCAGAGCGAGTTCGATGAATCGTCCCCTCGCTCGTACCGTCTATCGATTCTTCCTTAACGAGATGGTGGTTGGCATCGGAGGTTTTGACCTTTCCAAACTGTCACGCGAAGATTTCACGGCAAATAAGGATGTCCTGCTGAAAGCCTTTGAAGTCAGCGACAGCGATATTTCGGATATCTGCCTGAGCGAAGATGCAACCGGAAGACCCCGACTGCTTACTTTCCACCGCGAAAACCCCTCTATCGCGTTCGATTTCGAGAAAGAAGAATCTGAAGGGACCAAGCGGCTTTTCTTCATTTTGCTTATGCTATTGAAGAAGTCTACGGCGGGAGCTGCTGTTTTTCTTGATGAATTTGATTTGAAACTTCATCTTCGTCTCGCTGAATTCATTCTTGACGTGGTCAGGGCTTCCAAAGGGGCTCAGATGGTATTTACAAGCCATAACCCTCTCCTGATCGATATGACGAAGCTACGCAAGGAACAGATCGTATTCGTCAACAAACAAAGTAACGGCAATTCCGAATTCATACCCCTATCCGATTATGAATTAGGGAAGAAAACCGATATAATGAAAGCTTATCTGCAGGGACGCTTTGATGCGGTTCCATATATCGGTAATATCTACGCTATACTCTCCGAAATGATGAATGCGCGATGAGAGAGAGGAAATACAAGAAAAAGCGACTGCCGCGCAAGGTCTATCTTGTAATATGCGAAGGCGAGACTGAAAAAGTGTATGTCGAAACTCTCCGCCGACATTATCGCCTTCCGGTCACCATAAAGGCCAAAGTAAGCGGCAACAGTATCAATGGCCGCCTTGTGGATCAATATATCAGCGAATTAGGAGTCGACAAGAACGATGACTATTCGATATTTTATGTATATGACGCCGACGTGAAAAGCGTGGTGGAGAAAGTAGCTTCATTACCCGGGGAAATGATTCTTACGAATCCATGTCTCGAACTCTGGTATATTCTCCATGCAGATAATCATTCGAAAGCCATCAATTCCAATGACGTGATAAAATTGCTCAAAAACTCACATCCGGCATGGAAGAGTTATATGAAGGGACATCTGACATCCGATCAGAATTCTCTGCTTATAGCAAACTGCAAGGATGCCACAGAACGAACGAAAAAACTAAATTGGCCCGACAATCCGTCTTCCAATATATGGCTTTTTATCGAGGCTCTTGAAAACGAAAAAAGCTGAAATAACCCCAAAAAGTCCGTTTCAAGTGTTAAAACAGTAATTTTGGCCCCATTTTAACACTTGAAACGGCCCAAAAAAGTTCATCTCAGCAGAAATCTATATTTTAGGCCCGTCATCGCCGCAAATTCGGCAAAAGTGCCGGGACTCTAAAACAACTTACCCAAAAACTGAGTTATAAGTTAGTAGGTATAAGATACCAGATAGTAATTGTAAAAAATATAAAAAGACATAGGTTATGAAAAAGATGATAATGGCGGCACTTGCCGCAGTGGCCGTTATGGTATGCCCGGCACCCGCCACGGCTCAGACTCAGGACGAGAGCACCAAGGCTCTGGAATCGGCCAACTGGTATGTGCCCCTCAGCTACGGAGGCTTCGATTTCGAGATTCCCGCCGGCTCGATCGTGCAGAAGGATTCCAAGATGCTGGTGAAATATCCCGACGGGTCTTTCGGCGTATCGATGGAAAACGAGGCGGTCGGCCTCACGCAGAAAATAGCATTCGAGAAAGCCCGCATGTACGCCACCAAATACAAGCTCACCGATCCGAAAGTGGAGAAAGTGACCGTCGGCAACTCCAAGGGCGCCCGAGCTAAGGGTATGCTGGAGAACCATGAGGTGACGGTGCTGATCCTTCCGGTCAACGACCAGCAGGTCACCACCGTGATCATGGCCACCCCCAACCGCCAGGAATGGGCCAATCACTTCGTGAATTCGATGAAGAACTGATATATAGAATCACAACATTAAAAACAGACAAGGCGCCCATATTACGGGTGCCTTGTCTGTTTAAACCATCTCGATTTCTCTTAAAATTCAATTATTTTGATTATCTTTGCATTGTAATCGGATTAGGAAAGCAATGTGCACTACTGATGACTGTATCGCAACACTGAGAAAAAACATTCCATATATCCAGAAGGAATATGGTGTGACAGGGATGTGCCTGTTCGGATCAATGGCCAGAGGCGACAATCGCCCTGACAGCGATATTGATATTTTGGTGGATATGCCTCCCAGAATATTTGCCCTGAGTGCCTTACACAGGTATCTGGAAAGTCTGCTTCAGTCTTCTGTGGATTTAATCAGAAGGCATTCACATCTATCCTCACAATTTCTGAATCAAATAAACCGCGATGGTATCAAAATCCTCTGACATAGGAAATATGGCACCTCATTGCGTTCCATCTTGACCAAGAATGGTCAAGATGGAACACTTCTTTTGTTATATGGTGCTTATTTCGTAATTTTGCGTCATGTTCAAAAAATTAACTGTCTTATTTCTCGGAATCGCAGCCTTGTCAGGCGCGTTTCCCGCATCGGCGCTGACGCTGGAGAAGATAAAATACGGCGATTTCTCGCAGTGGGTCACTCGCGAGATAACTGAATCGTCAGTCCTGGGCGGCGACACCAAGAAGGTGTATGCCGTTGGCCCCACGCAACATCTGAAGGGCAACAACCCTTACCATCCCCAGGGTGGCACGCCGTGGGCCTCGAGCAACGTATATGCCAAGGTATCGGGAATAGTGAAGGCTTCGAATTCGGTGGAGCCTGCCGTGCTGAACGGCAACAAGGTAGCCAAGCTGCAGGCCAAGATGGAGCATGTGAAGGTGTTGGGCGTGATCAACATGGACGTGATGGTGGCCGGCACCCTCTATTTAGGCAAACTCAACGAGCCTGTGACCAGTACATCCACCCCCTTCTCCAAGATGGCCATGGGCATGCCCTACCGTAAGAGTCCAAAGGCACTGGTGTTCGACTACCGCATCGACATGCCCAATGTCAACACCCGCGTCAAGTCCACCGGCCTGAGCCGCAAGAAGACGCTTCAGGGCCGCGACCAGGCCGAGGTGTATGTTCTGCTTCAGAAACGCTGGGAGGACACCAAAGGGAATGTCTACGCACAACGTGTGGGCACTGGCCGCGAACGTTACAGCAAGTCCGTGCCATGGACCAAGGAACATCAGCTTCCCATCCATTACGGCGACATCACCAGGAAACCCTTCTACAAGCCCTACATGGGTCTGCTGAACGGCGAGAAGGCATATTACGGTTATAATTCCAAGGGCAAACTCGTGCCTGTCAAGGAAGTAGGCTGGGCACCGGTCGGCACTCAGCCCACCCACGTGCTGGTGATGGCATCCACATCGTGCGGCGAACCGTTCGTCGGCACCGAGGGCATCACAATGTATATCGACAACATTGCCTTCGGATTCTAAACACCCCTCAATTATGAAAATTGCGCTTATAGGATATGGCAAGATGGGCAGGGCCATAGAGCGTCTGGCCCTGGAACGCGGACTGGAGATAGGCTGCGTCATCGACGTGGACAACCTCGACGCGTTCGATTCCGAAGTGTTCATGCAGTGTGACGCGGCCATCGAGTTCACCACTCCGGCTACAGGCTTCGACAATGTGGCGCGCTGCCTGCGCCGTGGCGTGCCAGTGGTGAGCGGCACCACCGGCTGGCAGGCACGTCTGCCCGAGGCCATGGACCTGTGCCGCGAGATGAACGGCTCGCTGATATGGGCTTCCAACTTCTCGGTGGGCGTAAACATCTTCATGGCCGTGAACCGTCAGCTGGCACGCATCATGAACGCCTTCCCGCAGTACACGCCCTCCATGACCGAGACGCACCACATCCACAAGCTGGACCATCCTTCGGGTACGGCGGTGACCCTGGCCGAACAGATCATAGACGGCACCGGGCGCATCACGTCATGGGCCGAGCCTGAGGAGGGCAAGACCGTGGAACCGGGCGTGCTCCCCATAGCCCATGTGCGCGAGGGCGAGGTGCCCGGCATACACACCATCCGCTGGGACTCTCCCTCGGACATCATATCGATAACTCACAGCGCCAAGAACCGCGACGGATTCGCTCTCGGAGCCATCCTTGCGGCGGAATGGCTCGTAAACCATCCGGGCATCCACACCATTCAGGAAATGCTCTCCGATATCTCCGGTTATGACTTCAATTAAAGATCGTTTAAAGGCCGTAAAGCTCACGCGCTGGCTGCGGTTCGGCATCGTAAGCGCAATCTACATCCTGTGGGTGGTGCTGATGGGCAATCCCTGGCTGCTGTTCGGCTGGCTGCTCATCATCGACATCTATATCACGGCCTTCATCCCCTGGGGATGGTGGAAAAACAAGAAGGGCCTCACCCGCACCGTCATGGCGTGGGTGGACGCGATAGTATATGCCCTGGTGCTGATATACTTCATATTCGGATTCATCGGACAGCAGTACGAGATACCGTCGTCGAGCCTCGAGAAATCGCTGCTCGTAGGCGACCGCCTGTGGGTGGACAAGACCGTCTACGGATCGCGTGTGCCCCAGACCCCGCTGCACTTCCCGCTGGCACAGCATACCCTGCCGCTGGTCAACTCCAAGAGCTACATCGAAAAGCCGCAGCTGAAGTATCACCGCATGCCCGGGTTCCGCGACATCGAACGCGGCGACATCGTGGTGTTCAACTATCCGCAGGGCGACACAGTGGCGCTCAAGATTCAGAACCCCGACTATTACCAGATATGCAACGAGCTGATCAAGAACGGCATTAAGGATCCGAAGGCTTATATACTGCAGAATCCCGAGAAGTTCGGCGAACTGGTATGGCGCCCCGTAGACCGCCGCGAGAACTATGTGAAACGTACCATCGGACTCCCCGGCGAACGTATACGCATAGTGAACGACACTATCCTGATCAACGGCAAGGCCATAGCCGAGCCTGAAAACGTGCAGTACAACTACTTGATACCGGTCAACGGCCCGATAGCCGCGCAGAAGTGGATGGACCTTGGCGTACGCGTCGAGGACTTCGACCAGGCTCCGATACAGGACCAGATGACGGGCCGGTATTACTACGACCTCCCTCTGACCAAGGCCATGAAGGCCCGGGTGGAGAAATGGCCCGAGGTTGCCGGACAGCTTATATCAGAAAGCGAATCGGGACTTCTGGACTTAGGCGGTGTGTTCCCCTACAACGGAACCTACAACTGGCAGCGCAACAACATGGGCGAGATATGGATTCCGAAACGTGGATCCACACTCCATCTTACTCCGGCCAACTATGCCATATACGAGCGCGCCATCCGCACATACGAGGGCAATGACCTGCAGATGAAGGACGGCAAAATCTACATCAACGGTAAGCCTCAGGACTACTATACGTTCAAGATGGACTATTACTGGATGATGGGCGACAACCGCGACCGCAGCGCCGACTCGCGTTACTGGGGCTTCGTGCCCGAGGACCATGTGGTAGGCTCGCCCGTGCTCATCATCATCTCGATGGACAAGGACCGCAAACTGACCGACGGCAAGATAAGATGGAACCGCATGTTCCGCAACCCGAACCCGGACAAGAAGGACGGCAAATGGTGATACCGCCGTTTGCGGCGTCTGCCGGCTGGTACGTCCGCTGGCTTGCGGCGCGTCTTGACGGCGCCTCGGACGCCGAAGCCATCCGCACGGCGTGTGATGCCCCGGACTTCGACCCGAAGTCGCTGAGGCGCACCCGCGTGGCCGACGGCGACAACGTGACGCTGCTGTCCGTGCCTGTGGCCAAAGGCCCCGGCATGGTCCTGTCCGACCACGGCAACTGGCCGCACGTACACCTCGGCACCCTCAACGCCATATATGGCCGCACGCCCTATTTCCCGCATCTGTTCGATCCTCTGACCGCTCTATACCATAACGCGCCCGGGACACTGCCCGAACTGAACCGGGCCATGCACGACATCGTATCGAAATGGATCGATACCGAGGCCGCCGCTATGGCCGCCACCGCTATTGCCGGCGACCCCGATTCGGAATTAATTGCTTATTGCGCTGACATTGAAACAAAAGTTAACTATTCCGTTTCAATTTTAGACGTGATTTTCCGTTTTGGTAAAGACACATTGTTCGTCCTGATGAACGGATGGATCAAAAGCCGGAACAATAAATGAAAACGCTGCGCCACGGACATACATCATACCAACTGTCGCGTCTGCCGCTCATGATAGCGGCGGCTGTGGCGGCATTGGTGTGTCTCGTCGGCTCCGCTCCCTGCCGCGCCGACGAAGTGCCCGACTTGGAGCTGAAGGTAAAGGCCTACCGCGGATTCACGCACATAGTGGACGAATACGGCGACACCTGCCGCCTTACCTACATCCGCGACGTATACGTGTTCCCGCCCCTGAAATTCAAGAACAAGAAGCAGGAACAATTCTACTGGCGCACCGTGCGCGACGTGCGCAAGACCCTACCCTACGCCAAATTGGCTTTCGCCACTCTGTGCGAGACATACGAATACATCCAGACCATCCCCGACAAGAAGGAGCGCGAACGTCACCTCAAGACGCTGGAGCACGACATATTCGAGCAGTACAAGCCCGTAGTGAAGCACATGACAAAGAACCAGGGCAAGGTGTTGCTGAAGCTGATAAACCGCGAGACCGATCAGACGTCGTATGGCATAGTGAAAGCCTTTTTAGGCAGCTTCCGGGCCGGATTCTGGCAGACATTCGGCCGCTTCTTCGGCATGAACCTGCGTTCGGGCTTCAATCCGAAAAAGAACAAGGACGACGCCATGATCGAGCGCATCGCCCTGCTGATAGAACAGGGAGCGCTATGAGTATGCGGTTCAGGACGGAAATAACAAGTAGTCCGGCTGATATAGAGCTGGCGGCGTACAGGCCGGTGCTGAGCGCGGGGAGTTGCTTCGCCGAGAACATGGCGGTGCGGATGCGGCAGTGCCTCTGGCCGGCGTCGTTCCCGTTCGGAATGCTGTACAATCCGGCGTCCATAGCCATGGTGTTGCGGCTGATGCTTCTTACCGACCCGGCTACGGCCATGCGGCAGTTCGAGGACACAGTGTTTGAGGCCGGAGGCAGATGGCGCTCATGGATGTTCGATTCACGCCTAATATCGGATTCTCAGCAGGGACTTGCCGACGCTTTCGCGCGTCTGCGGCTGGATGTGAGCCGTACCATGACCCTATGCGACACGATACTGGTCACGTTCGGCACGGCCTGGTGCTATGCCCTGGCAAGCAACGACATGACCGTGGCGAACTGCCACAAGCAACCGGCCGCGCTGTTCCGCCGTTACCGCCTCGACCCTGACGAAATCACCGGGCTGTGGATTCCGTTAATCCGTGAATTGAGCGCCCGGTATCCGGGACTTCGCTTCATATTCACCGTCAGCCCTGTCAGGCATCTCAAAGACGGATTCCACGAAAACACACTCTCCAAAGCCACGCTGCATCTTGCCGTGGACCGGATATGCTCACAGACCGAAAACACACGCTATTTCCCGGCATTCGAACTTGTGACGGACGACCTGCGCGATTACCGTTTCTATGCCGCCGACATGGCGCATCCGTCAGAGATGGCCGTGGAATACGTGTGGCAGCATTTCTGCGACACGTACATGAGCGCGGAGACACGTCAGGCCATAGACCGCGGAGAGAAAATCCGGAAGCGGCTGTCACATCGCCCCATGTCAGGCGCGCCCGATCCGGAATTCACAGCCGGGACCGAACGGCTCTTAGACGAATTCAGACGCGATTTCCCGCAATTCCTCCTTCCGCAATGAGATTCCCATCAATTACCCTTTTGATCGCCTCCATAACGCTTTATATCGCGTCTTGCCGCGCCGACAGCTACAACGAATACATAACCCTGTACAGCGACATGGCCGTGGAGCAACAGGAACTGCACGGCATCCCGGCCTCCATCACCCTGGCACAGGGCCTGCTGGAGAGTGCCGCAGGCCGCTCCACACTCGCCGTGAAAGGCAACAATCATTTCGGAATCAAGTGCCACAGCTCGTGGACCGGCGACACGCTGATACGCAGCGACGACCGCCCCGACGACTGCTTCCGCGCATACCCTGACGTGCGGCAGTCGTTCGACGACCATTCCCGGTTCCTGTTGCGCTCGCGCTATGCCTCGCTCTTTAAGCTCGACCCGCTGGATTATGCCTCCTGGGCGCGCGAACTGAAACGCTGCGGATACGCCACCGATCCCAACTACGCCTCGCGCCTTATAGCCATCATCGAGCGCTACGCCCTCTATCTGTACGACACGCCCGAAGGCAGGAAAGCCGACGAGGACGCCGCATTCATCCAGGCGTCGCTAATCTCAACGCATCCCGTAAGACGCGCGCGCGGCCTGCACTACGTCATCGCCGCGCCCGGCGACACGTACACCTCGATAGCCCGGGAATTCAAGCTGGACGTAAAGAAGCTCCGGGAATTCAACGACGCCGGACGCCACGACAAGATCAAGGACTGGGAGGAAGTGTACCTCGAGTCCAAGCTTGACGACGCGCCGAAGCACATCGACAAGGCCGTAATCGGCGAGCGCGAGTCGATGCACTCCATCGCCCAGCGCTACGGCATGAAACTGTCGCGCCTCAAGGCCCTGAACCCCGGCGTCCGCGACAAGGCCGGCGCCACCCTCAGGCTCCGGTAGTGGGAGGAGTGGGAGAATTGGGATTTACTACTGTCCGCTAAACTTTTGCGGTCAACAGAAAATCAGGGCCGATACCATTTGCCGGATTCGGCCCTAAATGGTTATTTTGGTGGCGCCAAACAATCCGTCAATAACCATGAGTAAAAGTAGTAATTTCATCGGACAGCCGGCGTAACGGCACGGAAGAATGGATAACACGGCTGCGCATCATAGATTACACAACCGTAAGCCTGTTCTCCAATGCCATTTTCAAGGGCGTTGCTGACCAATGATTTTGGCATGCCGTTGGAGACGATAGTGGCGATATGCCGCCGTCGTTGGCAGATTGAGTCGCTTTTCAAACAGATAAAGCAGAACTTTCCTCCGAAATATTTCTATGGAGAAAGCGCAAACGCCATCAAAATCCGGATCCGGGTTACACTCATCGCAAATCTGTTGCTTTCCGTCTTGCAAAGCAAGCTAAAGAGGCGATTGAGCTTCTCCGGCCTCGCCACAATCGTGCGAATTGTACTGATGTATTACCTCAATCTCGAAAAGTTCCTCAATCAACCCGAGGCTGATCTGAATATCATGCTTGCCGGGGCTTCTGAATCACCTCCTCTATAGCCTGAATTTGACTAAGCAGTGCTTGGCCGAAACAAAAAGTAAGCCCAACTTCTACTTATCAGAATGTTGGACTCGCTGCTTTATGGTTTAGCGGACAGTAATAAATATTTTTATTACTGTCCGCTAAACTTTAGGGAAGAATAGAAAAATAGGGCTGATTCC